>Ga0066256_1001365_pt1 | contig 34759 bp, 32 predicted proteins | sample ThiBio_1000_biof_FD_87107 | JGI IMG/M metagenome (GOLD analysis project Ga0066256, IMG submission 87107) | Wastewater bioreactor microbial communities from Cape Town, South Africa - Thiocy_expt_1000_biof (version 2) | ecosystem: Engineered > Bioreactor > Thiocyanate-remediating >... | reverse complement strand
ATTAGGGATGTAGCCAATAGTGTGAGTATGAGTTGGGATTGTTCAGGATCAGGCGCCGATTTGGATAAGGTACCTAACGCACTCAAAAATAATTTTAGTTATGGTAATGCAAATTATGCCAGCAGTTATAGTCAGGATATTTTACTGGCCGAATTAAATAAAGGTTTTCCTGTGATATTGGGAGGCTATAGAACAAGAACACTTATATGGCCTATTTATGTATATAAAAATGGCCATGCATGGGTTTGTGATGGGTATTACAGATACTATAATAATTGTTATGGTTATTTGTATTTGCATATGAACTGGGGATGGGACGGAACTGATAATGGTTGGTTTGCATATAATAACTGGACGAACTCTCAGGGAAATTACCAATATAAGCAGGATATGGTTTACAATATCAACCCTTCAAGAAGGTTTTAGTTGTTGCGGTTCACTATAAATTTATTCATCTATAATCTAAAGCTATGAAACCTGTTCTCTTTTTAGTATTACTTTTTGTTTTGCCTATGTATAATTGTAAAAAAAACAATAATCTTAGAGAAGATATAAATTACAGCATTCAGATTTTTGTAGAAAGTGGTAGTGGGCAAAATTTGCTCGATCCTAATACGCCAGGCTATTTTAAAGAGGAAAATATTAGAATGTACTGGCTTGTGGAAGGAAGGGAAGAGTTATTCTTTAACCCTAAACTCGATTATCCGTATGGTTTAACTGTTGGAAAAGAGCTTGGCCAGGCCAATAATTATCTCAAAATAATAACAGTCAACCACAGGGATAAAGAAAACCCAACCACAACTTATATTGATTGGGGAAATGGTATGCTGCAAGATGGCAGCAAATTAATTAAGTGAAAATGATATATGAATGCGGTAATTTTGTTTGGCTCGGCAAATTCAATCCGCGATGATGAGATATATATTTACAAAAAAACTTTGTGCCTTTGCTTTTGGTCTTATTATGTTTTCCGCCTGCACGCCCAAAACACAAAATGTTCAACCCGGGTCTGACAATTTTGTGAGAGGCGCTGACATAAGCTGGCTGCCCCAGATGGAAGCAACAGGCTATCAATTTTATGCCGATAACGGCCAAAAAGAAGACTGCTTTAAAATTTTAAAAGATCACGGTATTAATTCCATAAGGCTCAGAACCTGGGTCAATCCATCAGATCATAAAATAAACGGGCATTGCAGCACACCCGAAACCGTGGCTATGGCGGTTCGTGCCAGGCAGCATGGCATGAAGGTGATGATCAATTTTCATTACAGCGATTCATGGGCCGACCCCGGCAAACAATACAAGCCTGCCGCCTGGGTGGGACTGGGTTTTGAAGACCTTAAAAAAGCTTTACACGATTATACGCTTGATGTAATGAAGCAATTAAAAAATGCAGGCGTTTCACCAGAATGGGTGCAAATTGGCAACGAAATTCCCGGCGGATTGCTATTGCCCGAAGGTAGCACAGATAACTGGCCTCAACTGGCGCAATTGCTTAATGCAGGGCATGATGCGGTGAAAGCGGTAAGCCCTGCAACAAAAATAGTTTTGCATGTGGACCAGGGTAATAACAATGCACGCTTTCGCTGGTGGTTTGATAGTGCCACAAAACACAACGTGCGCTTTGATGTGATTGGTATGTCTTACTATCCCTGGTGGTTGGAAGGCAAGCCCGATTATACGCTTTCCATAAACGATCTTGGTTACAATTTGAATGACATGGCAGCACGCTATGGTAAAAAAGTAATGGTAGTGGAAACCGGCGGCGAAGACGTTCAATCGCAAAATACTTACAACATGCTGGTGGCCGTTATTAAAAAGGTTAAAGCGGTACCGGGAAAAAAAGGATTGGGTGTGATGTACTGGGAGCCGCAGGGTGCACGTAGCTGGAGCCAGTACCCGCTTAGCGCCTGGGGCGATGACGGAAAGCCCACCAAGGCTATGGACGCGTTTCTTGCTGACTGAGTTTTTGTTTGTTCAGGTATTGCAGGTATAGTTTTTTAATCCAGTATCTTTTATTCAGGCTTCGCACATATTTTTTATTAAGGCGGTAATGGCCTTTTTCAAAACGAAGATGATCTTTAAGCGTGTAAAAAGTTCGGTAGCTGAATTTTGCCAAAGGGTTACCGGCGCTGTCTTTCAGCCGGTAACCGTATTTTTGATTTCCGCTAATCGAACCACCTTCTATCAGCCATTCCAGTATCGTCTTTTGTAAAGAAGTCATTCAAAATCATTTATCGTTGCAAATTAAATATTTATTTTAGAATATGACAGATAGATCGTGTGGGTAAATAAAAGTTGGGTTTGCCTACTATATTTTGTTGTTAGATTTTAAAGAAAAATTCCAACCAATAACGATCGTATGATTATCTGATAACAATTCAATTGCCGAAAGAATCCATCCGGGTTGAACGATCAAAATTTGATTTAAAATTCTTAAAGGGTTCACTATTAAAAAAGAGGCCCCCACAGGCCTCTTTCAAATGATAGCAATCAACAAAAGGTTAATACCAATAAACAGGTTGTGTGTGCCTGATGCTCGAAACCGTAACGCGGCCTTCAGCAGTGGCAAGGCCTTTAAAGCCCGAAGCATAAATTGTATAAATGTTTCCACCGGCAAATCTTACAGGTAAAGAAGGCGCCAATACTGTTGAAGTTCCGGATGCCCGCACTTCGAAAATAATATCATAACCTGCCTTTACACTTATAAAATCAGCGGCAGATTTGTAGGCAACATTTGTAGCAACCGGGGTCGCTTCACCTTTAATATAAAAATCCATTGCCGGTACATCAGGGCACATGTTTGCAAATTTTACACGTGTTGAATCATTAGTTGGACTGCGAGATTGATTTTGCAACACCACAGCCTCCATTTTGCTGCCGGAATCCGCAAGAAATACTGAATAATGTTTGTCTACATCAAATGTTACATCTTTCGTATAAAAGGCACTGCTTTCACCGTAGCGAAAAACTTTGAGCGTGCGGTTGCCGGTATAAGCACGCTGGTTGTTCCAGTAACTTGTATAGGTGAAATTGTTCAGTCCCAGTCGGTTATCATCAAGCCCAATATCGAGGCGCGGCGCTTTTGGAGAAGCGTGAACGAAAGTTACAATGGCCGCATCAGGAAGGTTTACATCATCTTTGTTTTTTCTGCAGGAGGAAAACAATAATGCACATGAGGCCAGTATTATTGATGCGGTAACAAATGGTTTAAAGAATACTTTTTTGGTCATCATTTAATAAGTTTTATAGTGTTTTAAAAATCTGTTTTCTGTAAAGACGCAGAAAAGATTAGCAGCGCAACAGTTCGATATATTTTTTTAAATGTAATTTTTAAGGGAGCGAAAAGATTGCGGCACATCGCCCCTCATCCGGTGTTTCAATCGCTTATCTTTACAATTAGGAGGAATTAATTATTGTTCACGTATTCAGAGGTTTAGATGCTTTTTCTTCATTCCATATCGCTCATTCAATTTAAAAATTACACCAACCGATCCTTTGATTTTTCAAAGAAAGTTACCGGCATTTGCGGCAACAACGGCGTTGGTAAAACCAATATTCTGGACGCGATTCACTATTTGTGCATTACTAAAAGCTATTTTAGCAGTAACGATGCAATCAATGTACAGCATGGTTCGCAAGGGTTTAGGATTCAGGGTTTGATGGAATTACAAGATGTTACTGAAAAAGTTGTTTGCATACTTCGTGAAAATAGTAAAAAGGAATTTGCAATCAATGATGACGCTTACACTAAATTCTCGCAACATATCGGCCGTTATCCGTGTGTGGTCATTGCTCCCGATGACGCTGTTTTAATTACAGGTGGAAGTGAAGGGCGGCGAAGTTTTTTAGACAGTCTTTTATCGCAGCTTGACGCGGGCTACTTAAACAGCCTGATTCAATACAATAGAATTTTACAGCAGCGAAATTCATTTTTGAAGGGGGCTGCTGAAAGCGGAAATCTGGATGACTCTCTGCTCGCCGTTCTTGATGAACAATTAATTCCAAAAGGGGAGGAGGTTTTTAAAAAGCGCCGTGATTTTCTGGTGAGTTTTTTACCAAAGGTAAAACGCATGTATGCCGACATCGCGCAGCAGGACGAAGGGCTTTCTCTTTTATACGAAAGCCGGCTGCTTGATGCAGGTTTTGAAGAAATATTGGCGGCTACCCGGCAAAAAGATATTTTATTGCAAAGAACAACTGCCGGCGTTCATCGCGATGATATTTCAATTCAGTTAGGACAACAATCGTTTAAAAGTATTGCCTCGCAGGGACAACGAAAAAGTTTGCTCTTCGCTTTGAAGCTAACTGAATTGGAAGTAATAAAGGCAGAAAAGAAATTTGCCCCGATACTTTTATTGGATGACGTTTTTGAGAAACTCGATGAAAGCCGCATTACGAGCCTGTTGCAGAACGTTTGTGTTGAAAACGAAGGCCAGGTTTTTATCACTGACACAAATACCGAAAGGCTCACCACACATCTTTCAAATATTAAGGCAGATTTTAGTATCATTGAATTATGAGGCCGCTGATGTCCCTTTCTTTTTTTCGGCCAACCTTTTCAGGAAATAACAGAGCCAAAGAAAAATAAGCCAGATGGGAATCAGCTCAACGGAAGTTTTTAAACCCGTCATCCACATAATAATCAAAACACCCACCAAAAAAATCAAACAGATATAATTTGTAAACGGGTAAAGAAAAGCAGGAAATATTGTCTTTTCCCCCTTGAATGCTTTTTTGAATTTGATATGTGTGTAGCTGATCATCACCCAGTTAATAATGAGTGACGATACCACCAATGACATTAAAATGCCAAGTGCTTTTTCAGGGATCAATTTATTGATCACAATTGTAAACGCTACGAAAGCCGCCGATACCAAAATTGCGTTTACCGGAACCTTGTTTTTACTGAGCTTCATTAAAAATTTGGGAGCATTGCCTTGTTCCGAAAGTCCGAATAACATGCGGCTATTACTGTAAACCCCGCTATTATAAACTGAAAGTGCCGCTGTTAATACAATTACATTTAAAACATTTGCAATGATGCCGGTGAGGTAAAATGTTTTACCAAACAGGTTGAATTCAAAGCCTTTCAGCCTGTCGAACACGATCACAAAAGGGCTGCTGCCTTCTGTAATTTGTGACCAGGGAGAAAGCGAAAAAAGAATGATCAGCGCACCGATGTAAAAAATAAGTATTCTGTAGATGATCTGGTTGGTGGCTTTTGGAATATTTTTTTCGGGGTTTTCGGTCTCAGCGGCCGCGATGCCAACCAGTTCCAATCCGCCAAATGCAAACATGATTACAGCCATTGCGGCGAGCAATCCCCGATAGTTGCCCGAGGCATCTTTTTCCAAAACTCCGTTCGGAAAAAATCCTCCATCATTCCAAAGATTGGCAATGGTGGCATTTTCACCTCCGGTACCACTTATTAAAAGATAACTCCCAAAAAGGATCATCGCAATGATTGCTATTACTTTAATAATGGAAAACCAGAATTCGACCTCTCCGTAAATTCTTACGGATGCGAGATTGATGGCATTGATCGCAATAAAAAAGAAAAGGCTTGAAACCCAAAGCGGAATTTCGGGCCACCAAAAATTCACGTATATCCCAATAGCAGTCAATTCAGACATACTCACAAGAATATATAAAACCCAATAGTTCCAACCTGAGGTGAAGCCGGCGAAATTGCTCCAGTATTTGTATGCAAAATGGCTGAAACTGCCTGATACCGGTTCTTCCACCACCATTTCACCCAATTGCCTCATAATAAAAAACGCGATCAGCCCGGCGATTGCATAACCGAGGATTACAGATGGACCGGCTACCACGGCAGCGGGGCCAATACCCAGGAACAAACCGGTTCCAATGGCGCCGCCAAGTGCGATTAATTGAATATGCCTGTTTTGAAGGCCACGTTTCAGTGGTTCGTTTTGGTTGGGTTCGCTATTTGTCAATTTGGTTTTATTTGACGGCGAAGATATTATTTTGCAACAGAAATCAGTTTCTTTAAATCAATTACCTTTATTTAAAATTGAAAGCGTGGCAGAATATTCTTTGGGTGAAGCGTTAAACGAATTTTTGAAAAAAAGTCGATTGAAGGGCGATATACAGGCACTGCAAATTGATGATGTGTGGGAAGAAATTATGGGCAAAACAGTAGCCCGCTACACTGATAAATTGCAGATAATAGGAGATAAACTTTTTATTACCACAACCGTTGCGCCTTTAAAGCACGAGTTAATGTATCAGCGCGATAAAATCGCTCAAAGGGTAAATGAAAAGCTTGGCAGGAACATCGTTAAAGAAGTTGTCATAAAATAATTTCTAAACCCTCACACGAGGGTCAATCACCCCATAAAGAACATCCGCTATAATATTCACCACCACAAAAAACGCCGCCGAAATTAATACAGAACCCATCACAACCGGGTAGTCTAATTTTTCAAGCGCATCTACAGTTATTTTGCCGATTCCCTGCCATCCAAAAATATATTCCACAAAAAAAGCGCCGGCAAGTAGTTCTGCAAACCATCCGGTGATGGCCGTGATCACGGGATTCAAAGCGTTTTTTAATGCGTGTTTCCAAACGATTACCGATTTTTTCAAACCTTTTGCATAAGCTGTTCTGATGTAATCCTGGTCAAGCACATCAAGCATGGCGCTGCGCGTGAGTTGTGTGATGATTGCCAAAGGCCTGATGCCAAGTGTGATAGCCGGTAAAATTAAATTACGAAGGCTTAAAGTTCTTTGTCCCGTTACTTCGTCAATTTCAAACCAATTGCCGCTAATGTGGAGGCCTGTATATTGCGTGAGCACAAATCCAAAAACGTATGCGATCACAATACCCATAAAAAAAGAAGGCGCTGAAATGCCCACGATGCTTGAAAAAATAGCCGTCGTATCTAACCAGGTGTTTTGCCTTACAGCAGCCACAACACCCAGCGGAATGCCGACTGCAACGGCAATTAACATCGATGCCAGGGCAAGAATGATTGTTCCCGGCAAAGCCTGCATTAAAATACTTCCCACTTCTCTTTTGCTTTGATAGCTTTTGCGCAGGTAAGGGATTTTAATAGCGAATTTTGTATTGCCACCGATAAAGATGCCTTTCAATTCTTTTCTTGCAATATCCTCTTTCCTATGAATTGCAATGGGCGACACATCATTTACATATAATAAAAACTGTTTCCATTTTGGCTGGTCGAGGTATAATTCCTTGCGAATATTTTCCTGTGTTTTGGCATCTCCGGTTTGTCCCATCACAAGCCGGGTGGGGTCTCCAAAGCCCTGAAACAAAAAGAACACAAGCACTACCACGCCAATTAAAACGAGCACGCTGTAAAAGATTTTTCTGGTGATGTAGTGTAACAATCGGAAACAGGGTTTTGTGATTTTTTGATTTGAAGGTAAAAATTGAAATTAATGATTGATTTGCTTTGAAGCTTGCTCAAAATTCCTGAAACTCCATTTACCTTCAATCGTACCTTTTTTCAATTGAAACAAAGTTGGAATGACACGCGCCGCGGCCCTGATTGTAACCCTGTCCCCGTCCAAAACGGTAATATCTTTAAAGCCTGTGTTGGCGATGGCAGCTTCAACTGCCGGCCTCGTGCTGGTAATGAGGTAAACAGGGATATTTTTGTTTTTTGCTGATTGAAAAACCTGCTCAAAACCTTTCTGCCAGCGGCTTACAGGCTGCGAAAGGTCTTCAACAAATAATAATATAGCTTCCGGCGCATCAAGAATTTGCTGTGTTAAATCTGCATCATTTTTATCGCTGAAAGATAAACTCCTAATCTCAGGGATATTATTTTTACCCGGGCGAATAATCTTGTCTTCACGTTTTACAAATGTGTAAGTGGAGTCGTTAAAGTCATCAGGGAAATCTTCGGCCGTAAACGAAACGTCTTTGCCATCTTTTTGATAAACGAAATTGATCACAGTACTGTCGGGAATGGCGTTGGCCGGCATCTTCATTTTTTCGGGAATGTTATTGCCAACTTTGTACGGCAGGCAATCAACGATTGGTAAATAATTTAACACATACCATTGAAGCGCGAATGTAGATACAGCAGCAATTACAAGCAAAACACCGGTGATGGGTTTCGAAAAAATTGGTTTGATATATTTGTTGTTGAAGAACAGGAATAATATCAGCACTAACAAAACTATATCCTTTGCAAAAGAAACGCCCGATGTGATGGGGATACAGTCTCCAAAGCAACCACAGCTTTTAAATTTGCCTGAAATATAAGCGTAGCCGGTAAGGAAAGTAAAGAAAACGATGAGCAGTAATAATAACCAGTTGATCAGTTTCGGCTTCCATCCTAAAAGCAGCGCCACACCAGCAAAAATTTCAAATGCATTCATCAAGACCGAGAGCCAGAGCGTTGTTCCGTTGAAGGCGCTCATTCCCCACAAATCAAAAAACTCCTGCATTTTATAGCTCAACCCGTTGGGGTCAATGGCTTTCACCAACCCCGAAAAAATAAAAAGTGCTCCAACTAAAACACGTACAATGTTTACTAAAATTTTCATAAGGTTATATTTTTTTCGCCATCAAGTATTAGCGCGAAAACGGCATAATTTATAATATCGTTATAGTTTGCATCAATACCTTCGCTGATCAACGTTTTTCCTTCATTATTCAAGATCATTCTCACCCGGTGTAGTTTCATCAATATCAGGTCTACAAGACTTTGCTGGCTCATGCTGCGCCATGCCTCGCCGTAATCGTGATTTTTGTTCTGCATTAACGCCTTCGCCCGATCAATATATTTTTGGTATAGTTTTTCTACTTCATCTTCGCCGAGGTCCTCAGGCGCGTTGTCGGGAAGATCCAGTTGAATCAGCCCGATCACGCAATAATTAATAATACCTTTAAATTCTCCTCTGATTCCATCATCAATTTTTTGATGTTTCGCTTCCTGTATCGTTTTGATGCGTTGAGCTTTTATAAATATCTGGTCCACTACCGAAATCGTGCGCAGCACACGCCACGCGGTTCCGTAATCTTTATTCTTTTTAAAGAAAATATTTTTACACTTTTCAATTACTTCGTCGTATTGCTGGTTGGTTTTGCTCATTTACATTTTTTTTGCCCGACCATTCTATTTGTGGCCTCATTATTGATCGCCCGCGCCATAAGCTGGCGTTGCACGATTCGGGGTTCTGTCCTTTAATTAACTTATTTTACCTTCGCTTCAAAAATAGCAAACTATTGCCGATGTTCACCCTTAATTGTAAAGGAAGATTACTCACCATTGATTCACCCATTGTAATGGGCGTGATTAATATCAATAACGATTCATTTTACCGGGGCAGTCGGCATTTTCATGAAAATGATATTTTGGCAACTGCCGAAAAAATGTTGGGTGACGGCGCCACTATTCTTGATATTGGCGGCCAAAGCACACGGCCGGGCAGCCCGCAGGTTGCTGCGGAGGAAGAATTACAGAGAGTGGTACCGGCCATTGAAGCCATTCAAAAGCGTTTCCCCCATGCTTTTATTTCGGTAGATACTTATTACGGCAAAGTAGCGAAAAATGCAGTGGATGCTGGCGCCGATATGATCAACGACATCAGCGCGGGCAATATGGATGATGCTTTGATTGACACTGTGGCAGCTTTAAATGTACCGTACGTTTTAATGCACATGAAAGGCGTTCAAACCACTATGCAACAAAACCCCGAATACGGGGATGTAACCCTTGAAGTTCTCGACTTTCTGGTTCAAAAAAAAGCCTTGTTTCAAAGTAAAGGGATTAAAGATATTATTATCGATCCCGGTTATGGTTTTGGAAAAACCATTCAGCATAACTTCACACTATTAAAAAATCAAAAAATTTTTGAGATGCTCGACTGCCCTGTTTTGACAGGGATCAGCCGTAAATCTACCGTTTATAAAACGTTGGGAACAACCGCCGAGCATGCGCTGAACGGAACGACTGTTTTAAATACCATCGCATTACTGAACGGCACAAATATTTTAAGGGTTCATGACGTAAAAGAGGCTGTGGAAGCGGTAAAACTGGTTACCAGTTGCCAGTTTCAAGCTTGAATTTAAACCTGCGACCCGTAACGGGAAACCCGCAATTCACATCTTGTTTTTTCCTACCTTTGCCCGCCTTTTTGGGGTATATTAGATTATGAAGCAAATCAGGAATTTTTGTATCATCGCACATATTGACCACGGCAAAAGTACGCTGGCCGACAGGCTTTTACAAGCCACTAATACTGTTAGCGACCGTGAAATGATGGATCAGGTACTGGATGATATGGACCTCGAACGGGAAAAAGGCATTACCATCAAAAGCCACGCAATTCAAATTAACTACCAACAACATAACGGCGATGAATACGTATTGAACCTGATTGACACCCCCGGCCACGTTGATTTCAGCTACGAAGTGAGCCGCGCATTGGCTGCCTGCGAAGGGGCATTGCTGTTAGTTGACGCCACACAGGGCATACAGGCCCAAACGATCAGCAACCTGTATTTAGCAATTGAGAACGACCTTGAGATCATTCCTGTCATCAATAAAATTGATATGGACGGAGCCATGATCGACGAAGTGAAAGATCAAATCATTGACCTGATCGGCTGTAAGCCCGATGAAATATTGCTCGCCAGCGGACGCACGGGTTTAGGAGTGGAGGCGGTTCTGGAAGCAATTGTTGACCGCATCCCACCGCCAAAGGGCAGTGAAGAAGCGCCGTTGCAGGCGTTGATCTTTGACAGTGTTTTCAATAGTTTCCGAGGTATCATCGTTTATTTTCGTGTATTGAACGGGGTTATAAGAAAAGGTGATAAAGTGAAATTTGTGAGCACCGGGCAGGAATACGATGCTGACGAAATCGGTATTTTGAAATTAAAGATGACCGAAAAAAATGAAGTGAGGGCGGGCGATGTGGGTTATCTGATTACCGGAATAAAAAATGCGAAGGATGTAAAAGTGGGGGATACCATTACGCTTGCAACCAACCAGAATCCGCAGGCCATTAAAGGTTTTGAAGAAGTGAAGCCGATGGTATTTGCGGGAATTTATCCCGTGAATACTGACGAGTTTGAAGAGCTACGCGAATGCATGGATAAGTTGCAGTTAAATGATGCGTCTCTTACGTTTGAGTTGGAAACCTCGCAGGCATTGGGTTTTGGCTTTCGATGCGGCTTTTTGGGAATGCTGCACATGGAAATTATTCAGGAGCGCCTGGAGCGCGAATTTGACCAGAGTGTAATCACAACCGTTCCTAACGTAAGTTTTATAGCACATACCACCAAGGGCGAAAAAATTGTTGTGAACAATCCTACGGAGTTTCCTGACCCTGTTAAAACAGATAGGATAGAAGAGCCTTACATCAAAGCGCAGATTATTACAAAACCCGAATACATCGGTAATATTATTACCCTTTGTATGGGCAAGCGCGGCATTTTAACCAGCCAGAATTATTTAACCACAACCCGTGTGGAGTTGAATTTTGAAATGCCCCTGACTGAAATTGTTTTTGATTTTTACGATAAATTAAAATCCTCCACCCGTGGCTATGCTTCGTTCGATTATCATCCCATCGGTTACCGTGAAAGTGATATTGTGAAGATGGATATTTTATTAAACGGTGATAAAGTAGATGCGTTAAGCGCCTTAATTCACCGCAGCAGGGCACAGGATTTCGGCCGCAAGCTTTGTGAAAAATTAAAAGAACTCGTTCCGCGCCAGCAGTTCCAGATAGCAATTCAGGCCGCAATTGGCGCCAAGATCGTTGCCCGTGAAAATATTTCGGCCATGCGCAAAGATGTGACCGCGAAATGTTATGGTGGCGATATCAGCCGTAAGCGAAAGCTTCTCGAAAAGCAGAAGGAAGGCAAGAAGCGCATGAAGCAAATCGGTAATGTGGAAGTTCCGCAGGAGGCGTTTTTAGCAGTGTTGAAACTGGACGATTAAATTTTCTCTGTTCAGAAACGGTCGCTGACGAAGTCAGTTGCCATAGGCTGATTTAGAAAATTTTTATAAAGCCTGCAAAGGAATATTGCCCTGGCTTTTTTTGTCCCGATAGCCATCAAAATGTACTGTTGAATGTTTATTCATCAATTGACAGAATCCTTGAAACCTATCAATTTTATACTTGTATTTTTTATATCGGTTATTGGTTTTTCACAATCAAAAACCGACAGCAATCTTATAAAAGCGAGTGTTATTTTGGATGCGATTTACAAGAATTATGCTGCACCAAACACAAATCTCCTGCGAGAAAATTACCCTTATGATGAAAAATACACACCGGATTATTTAGCTGCGAACCCCGGTTCTATAAAGCCAAACGAATATGCCTACCTGTGGCCCTATTCAGGAACGCTTTCGGCAACCGTTGTTTTATACGAAGCCACGAAGGATAAAGCGTACAAAAAGTTATTGGATGAAAAGATTATTCCCGGCCTTGAAAAATATTTCGATGTAAAACGCAAACCATTTGCTTACGCTTCGTATATCAATACTGCCAAACCTTCTGACAGGTTTTATGATGATAATATTTGGTTGGGAATTGATTTCACTGAACTGTATGCAATTTCGAAGCAGAAAAAATATCTCGACAAGCACAACTCATTTGGGAATTTGTATGGAGTGGACATGATGAAAAACTGGGTGGTGGCATTTACTGGTGTGAGCAAAAAAAGTTCTCGAAAAATACCTGCTCCAATGCGCCCGCTGCTGTGTTTGCGTTTAAACTTTTCGGGGTGACGAAAGACAGTGCTTATTATTTCAAAGGGAAAGATTTGTACGACTGGACAAAACTAAATTTGCAGGATACAACAGATTTTCTCTATTTCGATAATAAATCTTTGGCCGGAAAAGTCGATACAAAAAAATATTCTTACAATAGCGGACAGATGTTGCAGGCGGCTGTTCTTTTATACAATTTAACTGCAGATAAAACCTATTTGAACGAAGCAGAAAAAATTGCAAACTCAGCGTTCAGGTACTTTACTGCCCACTCTTTACGCGAAGGTACTGAGCACTTCAGAGACAATAATTCCTGGTTCAATGCGGTGATGCTGCGGGGCTTTGCTGAATATTGGAGGGCCTCAGGGAAAAATAATTTTCAGGTTCAGTTTCAACAAATACTGAATAATTATTACCGCAGTCAGCGGGATGATCAGGGATTATTTTTCAGGTTTTCAAGGCGACCACAAAACAGAAAATGGCTTTTGAACCAGGCAGGTTTTGTGGAAATGTTTGCGCAGCTGGCATTGATAGCTTCAAGTTACAAGTGCCACGGTTAAACTAATTAGGTTTAAAGTTAAGTATAAAAACTTGTAGAGGGGTTTTGTATTGTAAGGATTTTCCGGGGGTGTGTTAAGTTTGTTTTGAATGTCTGCGAAGTAATGGAGTTCATAATTTTTAAGGTTTGATTTTTTTAGGTAACTATTGTCGAAAGAGCTTATTTGTATACTCATTTAGTTCTCTTTTCCATGAGCTGTAGGGGTGCGTGAACAAGTAATCGGTTTGCAGTTTTTGAGCAATGTATTTGTGTTTAGTAAATTCTTTTCCATTATCAGAGGTGATGGTATGTACCAGTTCTTTATAGGGAGCTAAAGCATTGCTGATTTTAGTTTGTATTGTATCAGCCTGTTTATTATCGGATCTCACAATAATGGCGAACTGTGATTTTCTTTCTACCCCGGTAAGGACGAAGTGGGAATGGGTTACTCCTTCGATCAGGCTAATTTCCCAGTCACCCACACGTTTTTTTCTTTGACGAAAGGCCAGGCTTGTTAAAGGTTTTGGGGCGTTGTGTCATTTGTTGGAATCGGCATTGTTGCGGCTCATGTAGGCGGAGATGTTATGTTAATTGGATTGACTTTGATAGTATTGGCAGCTCTGGCCTGGGCTTCAAACAAATATGTTTATCAAAAAAGTAAATGCTGAATCGCCACTTGCTTTAGTGGTTTGGGGAAATTTAATTGCATTACCTTTTATGGCGGTTGCTTTTTTTTGATTAGTTTAGCAACTCTTATGTTTTAAAAAATTTTATGAAAAAATTATTGATCATCTTTCTTGTCGGTGCCAGTTTGCCGGTTGTAAACGCACAGAGTTTTTCGCCGGTTGATTATGTAAATCCCCTGATGGGAACCTTGTCAAAATTTGAACTTTCAAACGGTAATACCTACCCGGCAGTTGGTTTACCCTGGGGCATGAACCTGTGGTCGGCTCAAACCGGCAAGATGGGCGATGGTTGGATGTATCGCTACGATGCTGATAAAATAAGGGGCTTTAAGCAAACGCACCAGCCCTCGCCCTGGATGAATGACTACGGTTATTTTTCAATGATGCCCGCAACCGGCAGCCTTAAATTTACTGAAGATGATCGCGCAAGCTGGTTCAGCCATAAGGCAGAAACGGCACAGCCTCATTATTATAAAGTGTACCTGGCAGACCCTGATGTAACGACTGAATTTACACCAACGGAAAGAGCCGCTATTTTCAGGTTTACCTTTCCCACAGCAGATACCGGTTCAATAATTATTGACGCGATTAACAAAGGTTCTTACGTAAAAATTATTCCATCACAAAACAAGGTGATCGGTTATTCAACCCGCAACAGTGGCTCGGTTCCTCAAAATTTTAAAAACTATTTTGTAATCCAGTTCGATAAAAAATTTGACTTTGATAAAACATGGAGCAACAATAATTTTAGCGATGATGACGAAATGAAAAGCGAACACGCAGGCGCGGTTATTGGGTTTAAGAATTTGAAGAAAGGAGATGTGGTTACAGCCAAAGTTGCATCATCGTTTATCAGTTTCGACCAGGCCGAATTGAATTTAAAGCAGGAGATTGGCAATAAGAGTTTTGAAGCCATAAAAAGCCAGGGCCGCGATGTATGGAACAAAACTTTGGGAAAAATAAAAGTGAGTGGCGGCACTGATGAGCAAATACGTACATTTTATTCCTGCATGTACCGCATGGTATTTTTCCCGCTTGCTATGCATGAAAAAAATGCTTTGGGCCAGTGGGTGCATTACAGTCCGTACACAGGAAAAGCTGAGAAGGGTTACAAGTTTGCAGGTACCGGTTTTTGGGATACCTTCCGCGCATTATATCCTTTTCTAAATTTTGTTTTTCCTTCGGTTGCAAAACAAATGCAGGAGGGTTTAATAAACGATTTTATTCATGGTAGCTGGTTACCTGAATGGTCATCTCCCGGCTATCGTGGAATTATGATTGGCAACAACTCTGCTTCCATTGTATCCGAGGCTTACTTGAAAGGAGGGCGGGGTTATGATATTCAAAAGCTTTGGGAAGCGTTGGTGCATGGCGCGAACAATGAAGGGCCCAATGCCACAGGCCGCAGGGGAGTGGAGCATTATAATCAATTAGGCTATGTGCCAAACGATGTGGGCATCAACGAGAATGTGGCTCGTACGTTAGAATATGCTTACGATGATTACGCAATTTATGCGCGGGGCAGGGCTTTGGGTAAACCTTCATCAGAAATAAATATTTACAAAGAGCGCGCAATGAATTACAAAAATCTTTTTTATCCAAAGCATTTACTTATGGCGCCCAAACAGAAAGACGGGCAGTTTGCATCCTACTTCAACCCGTATGCATGGGGTGGCGATTTTACCGAAGGTAATAGCTGGCACTACTCGTGGAGCGTGTTTCAGGATATTGAAGGATTGAAAAATTTGATGGGCGGCGATAAGATGTTTATCAGGATGCTCGATTCGGTATTCATCATGCCCCCCGATTTTTCGGGTTCAGAATACGGAGGCATCATTCACGAAATGCGCGAAATGCAGATCATGAACTTTGGCCAGTATGCGCACGGCAACCAACCCATTCAGCACATGCCTTATTTATACAACTATACTTCCCAACCGTGGAAGACCGAGTATTGGGTGCGCGAAATAATGAACAGGCTGTATCACAGCGGCCCTGACGGGTATTGTGGTGATGAGGATAATGGCCAAACCAGCGCGTGGTACGTGTTTTCGGCCTTAGGTTTTTATCCGGTAACACCGGCAAGTCCACAATACGTAACGGGCACACCTTACTTTAAAAAAGCCGAAATAACTTTTGAGAACGGAAAAAAGCTCACAATAAATTCTCCGCAGGCTAGTACTGCCAATAAATATGTGTCATCAATTATAATGAATGGCAAAGCCGTTACAAAAAATTATTTAGATCATTTTGATTTGTTAAAGGGAGGCACCTTAAATGTAAATATGAGTGCTGTGCCGAACAAATCGCGTAATACAACTTTGGCGGCACAGCCATTTTCAATGAGTATAAATGATAAATGATTTTGAACGCATTTTTATTTTTTTATCAAACCTCACCGGCACTCATCGGAGTGTATTGTAATAAAAGCTCCTGAGATTTCTGTAACGGTTACCTTGCATTGGTTTAAATTTACAGGCATAGATAAATTATACTATTCATAAAACGAAGCACGATGATTTTTTCTCACACAGGGGAATGTATATGCGGAGTTCCCTGTCTGACCGACAGGCAGGCATCCGATCGTTAAAAAAATAAAAAATATACGGATGAAAAAAATATCTTTATTGTTACTGATTCTTTTTGTTGCAGTAACTATTAATGCCCAGCAAAAAACTGATTGGGCCAATTTTGGCCGGTACGAGGAAGCCAATAAAACCGCGCCCCGCGGTGCCGTGGTATTTATGGGCAATTCCATCACCCAGGGTTGGGTATCGTCAAGGCCCGACTTTTTTAAAAGTAATAATTACGTGGGGCGCGGCATTGGCGGGCAGGTTAGCTCGCAAATGCTGGTGCGTTTTAGAAGAGATGTGATTGGCTTAAAGCCCGGGGCAGTTGTAATTCTTGCAGGAACAAATGATATAGCACAGAACAACGGGCCCATCACTTTGGAGAATGTGTTAGGCAATATTATTTCTATGTGCGAGCTTGCAAAAGCCAATAATATTAAAGTGGTTTTATGTTCTGTTTTACCCGCATACCAGTTTGGGTGGCGAAAAGAATTGGCTCCGGCCAACGACGTTATTAAGCTCAATAAAATGATAAAACAGTATGCCGATGCCAATAAAATACCGTATGTTGATTACCACAGCGCATTAAAGGACGAGCAAAATGGCCTTCCCGAAAAATATGCTAAAGACGGTATTCACCCCACACCCGAAGGTTATGAGATAATGGAGAAACTTGTAAAGCCGGTGATTGATAAATTGGGTAAGGCAAAAGCAAAGGACAGGCAATATCTTTTTGGCAAATAGATAGATTTTATTGTGAAGAAATCAATTTTAACTGAAGACTGGGCTGTTGTAGTTCTGGGTTTTTTAATTATTGCCGTGGTGCTTTCGGGCCTTGTGATTCCGGTACCTTCATTCGGATGGAAAAATGCCGATGACCTTTTTTCAAAAGTTTTATCAGCTGAGAATATTTTAAAAATAGCGCTTCAGTTTGTTGTGCTTTTAATTGTTGCGGTATTAGGAGCCTTAATTACCGGGAAAAATTTAAAAAATTTTTCAACAACCTTTGTGGTAATTTACCTGCTGACTTTGTTTGCGCTGGTGCTTGCGGGAAATACAACGGTAAAAGAATACAACCTGGAAGCAGTTATATTCAGTTTGTTGATAGGGCTCGTCATCGGTAATGTTTTTAACCTCCCTCAATGGTTTCGCTCATCCATTACATCAGAACTTTTTGTAAAAATAGGTTTAGTGCTTTTAGGTACGTCAATCATTTTCTCTGATATATTAAAAGCAGGGGCGTTGGGGTTGATTCAGGCATTAATAGTAGTTGTAGCAGTTTGGTATTTTGCATATTGGGTTTGCAAAAGAATGAAGATCGATGAAGAAATAACGATGATGCTGGCAAGTGCCGTTTCCATTTGTGGCGTGTCGGCAGCTATCGCAACTTCCGGTGCGATTAAGGGCGATACTAAAAAACTCTCCTACATTATTTCGCTGGTTCTGATTGTGGCAATACCCATGATGATCTTTATGCCTTACATTGCAAAGTGGCTTGGGCTTAGCCAGGAAGTAACGGGCGCGTGGCTGGGCGGCAGTATTGATACAACCGGCGCGGTGGTTGCATCGGGTTCGCTGGTAGGAGAGGAGGCTTTAAAAATTAGCTCCATTGTGAAATTTGCACAGAACGTGTTACTGGGTATAGCAGCTTTTGCAATTTCGGTTTATTGGACATATACCGGCCATTTTAATAATACCGGTGTTGAAGAAAAACCAACGCTGAAAGTTATTTGGCAACGGTTCCCAAAGTTCGTTGTAGGGTTTATTTTAGCCTCCTTGCTATTTTCTTTTGTGATTCCGCCTGAAAAAATTGGCGAAGTGAAGAACAGCCTTAAAAGCGTGCAGGGGCTTTGGTTTGCTTTAGCTTTTACAGCTATAGGATTGGAAACAAAATTTTCCGACCTGATTAAACAGGAGAACCGGAAACCTTTATACGCATTTTTAATAGCTCAGTTTTTCAATATTTTGGTTACCTTACTTATCGCCTGGTTATTGTTTAGATGATAACTATATAAATTTTAGGTTCATCATAGTACCCATACGGAAAAATAAAAATATACAATGAAACGTACCTTGTTATTCTTTTTAGCAATTTTTTATTGCTTTTTGTCTTTTGCTTCAAAAGTTGATACGCTTGAAGTGTACAGCCCTTCTATGAAAAAGAATATTAAAACCGTTGTGGTTGTTCCCGATACTTACAATAAGAACACGGCGCTCCCTGTGTTTTACCTGCTGCACGGTTATAGCGGAAATTATTCGAACTGGGTAAAAGCTGATGCCGTTCGAAATGGCGCCGATCAATATCAAATGATTTTTGTTTGCCCCGATGGAGGTTATGGAAGCTGGTATTGGGACAGCCCTGTTGATCCTTTGTTCAAATACGAAACGTTTGTGTCGAAAGAATTGGTTGATTGGGTTGATAAAAATTACGCAACGATCAATTCGCCAAAAGGCAGGGCTATTTCAGGGTTAAGTATGGGGGGGCACGGTGGGTTGTATCTTGGTATTAAACATCCTGATGTTTTTGGCGCTTGCGGCAGCATGAGCGGTGGTGTAGACATCAGGCCTTTTCCTAACAACTGGGAGATGGCTAAAAGGCTCGGGAAATACGCCGAGTATCCCGAACGCTGGGAAAAAAATACGGTCATCAATTTGCTGCACCTGATTGAACCCAATACGCTCAGCATTATTTTCGATTGCGGTACGGAGGATTTTTTCTTTAAAGTAAATGAAAACCTGCACCAGCAAATGTTGCTGCGCAATATTAAACATGATTACATTACCCGCCCCGGCGGTCATAACTGGGCTTACTGGGAAAATGCTGTGTATTACCAGATACTTTTCATGGACAGGTTTTTTAAAACACCGCCTGTTGTTGAAAAGAAATAGCAAATTAAGAGTTGATGAATGATGTACTGTAGTACAAGAGAATGACACCGCCGACCGACAGGCGGGCAACGAAGATCATTTTTGCACTACAGCTGGTAAAAAATTTCCAGAACGATTTATAGTTATTATCTTTCCAACTCTTAAAAGTAATTGGAAAATAGTATGAAAGAAACCGGAATTGAGCGCCTTGTTGAAATAATGGATGAGTTGCGCGAAAAATGTCCTTGGGATAGAAAGCAAACCATTCAGTCGCTGCGCCAAATGACGATAGAAGAAACCTATGAACTGGGCGATGCAATTCTGGACGAGAACTGGCAACACATTAAGGAAGAACTCGGCGATTTGCTTTTACACATTGTTTTTTATTCAAAAATTGGCTCGGAAAAAAATCAGTTTACAATGCAGGAAGTCATTGACGGCATTTGTGAAAAATTGATTTTCAGGCATCCGCATATTTACCCGCCGGCGCAGGCGCAGCAAGGAATAGTGGAGGTAAAAAATGAAGAAGACGTAAAACGAAATTGGGAGCAGTTAAAACTTAAAGAGGGTAAAAAATCTGTTTTGGGCGGCGTACCGAACTCGCTTCCCGCAATTGTAAAAGCAATGCGCTTGCAGGAGAAAGCAAAGCAGGTAGGCTTTGAATGGAAACACACCGAAGACGTTTGGGAAAAAGTGAAGGAAGAGACAGCAGAGCTTGAGGACGCTGTGGGTGAAGGAAGTTTTAATCAGCAGGAAGAAGAATTTGGAGATTTAATATTTGCGCTTGTGAATTATGCACGGTTTTTGCAAATTGATGCGGAGGCAGCGCTTGAACGTACGAATAAAAAATTCATTTACCGGTTCAAAAAAATGGAGGAAATAGTGGCCAAGCGAGGGCAACATTTAAAAGATATGACTTTGGAGCAAATGGATAACATTTGGAACGAAGTAAAAATGGCCGATAGGGGAAATGTTTAAATTTTTACGACATAGATTTTTTTGGCAATATCTCTTGCTAACACTATCCATTTTGATGATCGTATCATCTTTTTTGATAAAGAGATATTTCGTCAACCAAAACTCAATGGTTAATTATGCCCATCAATTTGAAAAACACTTAAAATTAGTAAATGATGATTTCAAAGATTTTATTTTAAAAGATACAGCAATAATAGACAGGTATCTCAATGCCTCAGAAACTGAACAAGACATAAGAGTTGCCTGGAGCAAGCCTTATTATTTTTTTCTTTATAAAGATGGCGATACAAAAGATATTTTAAGGTTCTGGAGTACATCGCAAATTCTTCCCGACGACAGCATTCTTTCCGATGATGTTAATCGGGAAAAGTTCGCAAAGCTGGCAAACGGGTATTATTATATTATTCAGAAACGTTTGCCGCAGGATACAACGGTAACTGCCTACTGCCTTGCCCTTATACAATCGAGCTATTACATTGAAACAGATTATTTAAAAGAGTCGTTTGTTTTTGAAAATAGCCTTGACGGTATTACAGATATTAATCTTAATCCTACAGCATATTCAGTTAAATCCCCTACCGGTAAAACGCTGTTCTATCTCACTTTAAAGAAAGAAGCTCGGTTTGATAAGGACGATGAAGCCTCGTTCACGCTGAGGATATTTGGCTTGTTCTTATTTTTTCTATCTATTTATTTGCTTCTTCATAAGATGTACACAAGCAGGGACATAGCGAAAGATATATACATCTTTATAGCATGCTTGTTATCGTTTAGAATGTGTTTATATTTTTTTAAAAAATCTTTGAATCTCGAAGAATTTAAACTTTTCAATCCTAAGTTATATGATTCGGGAATATTTTTATCAAACCTTGGAGACCTGTTGATAAACAGTTTTTTGTTTTGTATTCTGGCGGGGCTTGGCTGGCATCGAACATCAAGAAATAAAATAGTTGTAAAGGAACTTGGTTCTACTACAATAAAATGGGTGTACAGCGTAGTAAGTCTTTCGGTCCTTGTTTTTGTTACATTAACGATAGCAGGGATCATCAGGGGCCTGGTTTCAAACTCTAACATTTCCTTTGATGTAACCAATTTTTTTAGCCTAAGTGTTTTTACAGCGGCAGGCTTTTTGGTATTAGCGGCGCTCTCATTAGGGTTTTATTATTTTTCACGTTTTTTATTCAGGTTTTCAGTTCCTGTATTCAAAAAGAAGGAATATCTTGTTTATTTCATAATTGCTTTGGTGGGCTTGCTTTACACGTCTTTGTTTGCTGAATCCGCTTCTGTAAATTTCTATATTCCATGTATCGCCTGGGTGCTATTTTATACTGCATTTTTTTTAAATGAGGATAGGCTTAATTCTTTTTTCTCAATAAATATCACGGGTATTATCATTTGGATATTTGTTTTTTCAATTAGCATATCAATGTTAATGCTGGCCGAAATTCGCAAAAAGGAATTAGCCCAAAGAAAACTTTATGTCGAAAAGCTTGCGTCACAAAGCGATGAGGCAAGCGAGCGGGTAATTAGTATTGCAAATAAATATTTGGACTCCGCATATTTCATCGAAAACTATCATAGATTTTATAATGCCGACGCAGCCTCACAAATACGCGATAGCATTGAGAATAACAACTATATCAGCTACGTCAATAATTATAATTCCACTATTTTTATTTTCGATAGTTTCGGGCAGCCATTAAATAATCCAACTTCTATTTCTCTTGACAAGTTTTCGTATATCACCCGCAGAAAAATTGTGGGGCCAAAGGGGAAATACTATGGAACTATAATAATATACTCTGACCCTAAAAAGTTTTCTAATTCTGAAATCAATCCCGATCTTTTTAAGCAGTATGGCCAATGGGAATTGTCTCATCCATCTGTTTATTTTTATGCTGTTTATAAAAATAAACTTTTAATTTCCTCAACCAGGCAATATCCGTTTACATCTACAATAAGCCAGAGCGAAATGCCTAAAATGCGTTATGAGCAAAGGTTTAGTAAAGAATATAGTGAATTGTGGTACCGGCCCGACGGTGAAACGGTTGTGATTATGGCTCGAAAAAGTGAGCCCCGGCTTGAGGCCATCACTCTTTTTTCCTATATTTTCTGTTCGTTTTTGTTGCTTCTGGCTGTTATCAATCTCCTTTTGTTATTTATTGATTGGTTATTGAATTCGACGTTCTTCAGAAAACAGAATATTTTTCAGCCGACCATCCGCGGTCAAATCCATACCACATTTATACTGATCACATTACTTTCTTTTATCGTGGTTGGTATTGCCACTGTTTCATTTTTTATAAACAGGTTCAGGGTTGCCAACAACGAGCGGCTTAGCCGAACAATGAACATTATGATGAAAGAAATGCAATCACGGGCAGATCTTTCAAAACTCATATATCAGGAAAGGTTATCTCTTGATACCGTTGTAAATAAAGACCAGCTCGATCAAATAATCAAAGACGTATCAAATATTCACGGGGTAGACGTGAATGTGTATGACCTTAGGGGGAATTTATTAGGTACCAGTACTCCCGATCTTTACCAACGAGGCGTAGTGGGTACAAGAATGGCCCCCGAAGCCTATTACAGCCTCATGCGTTTGCGAAGCATAGAGCATATTCAGGCAGAGAGAATTTCTAACCTGAACTACATGAGCATTTATGCACCTCTGCGTGATGAAACGGGAGCGTTGTATGCATACTTATCTGTTCCGTATTTTACTTCTCAGCATGAGTTAAATCAGGAGATATCAAATTTTCTGGTCACTTTAATCAACCTGAATGCCTTTATATTTTTGGTGACAGGATTAGTGGCATTGATTATTACCAATAGGATAACCCGGTCGTTTAAGTTGATAAGTGACAAAATGAATGCTGTTTCGTTGTCTAAAAAGAATGAATTAATCGATTGGGAAAAAGATGATGAAATAGGAAGCCTGGTTAAGGAATACAATAAAATGGTGATGAAATTGCAGGATAGTGCTGATGAACTTGCTGCGACTGAAAGGCAAAACGCCTGGCAGGAAATGGCAAGGCAGGTGGCCCATGAAATTAAAAACCCCCTGACACCCATGAAGCTAAGCCTGCAATATCTGCAAAAAGCAATATTGAACAACTGGCAGAGAACGTATCAAAAACGCTTGTGGAACAAATAGACCATCTTTCAAAAATAGCAACCGATTTTTCGCAGTTTGCAAATATCGGTGTTGTTAACAAAGAAATCTTTGACCTGCACCACACAATTTCACAGCAACTGGGATTACATAATATTAACCCCAACGTAGATTTTGAATGGAGTCCGATTGTCGGCAAACTAAATATTCATGCAGATAAAACTCAGGTGAACAGGTTGTTCTCAAACTTAATTACAAACGCAATTGACGCCTGCTCAGAAAATTCCACGGCAGTTATTAAAATACATGAAAAACATGATGGAGGCTTTATTCAAATTGGTATTGAAGATAATGGTACCGGAATAAAAGAAGAAATGAGGAATAAAATTTTCATTCCTAATTTTACTACTAAAACATCAGGAACAGGACTGGGTCTTGCAATGTCAAAAGCTATTTTGGAACAAATGAATGGTACTATTTGGTTTGATACAACGCCGGGAGTCGGAACTGCTTTTTATTTCCGTATTCCTTTGGTTCAATCATAAATTCTTTGAAAGTTTCCTTTCATACAAAAATTTTTCAAACGCGTTAAGCGAAAAACTGCTCAGGTTGTACTGTGCTGTAAGCCCTCCTTTCTGCGAAGCAAGAACACCGTATTTAATGTCGTAAATGCCTTCAATTGAGTGTGCATCCGGGTCGATTGATAGTAATGCGTTTTTACTCATAGCGTATTCAATCCACTGCCAGTCAAGATCAAGCCGGTGCGGGTTTGCGTTAATCTCTATTACAACATTATTTGCCACACAAGCGTCAACGATCATTTCATAATCAATAGGATAGCCATTGCGGCTCAGCAATAACCGTCCGGTCGGGTGGCCAAGAATTGTTGTGTATGGATTTTCAATGGCTTTCAGTAGTCGCATCATTGCCTTTTCTTTATTCATGTACAAATTGCTGTGTACCGATGCAATAACTAGGTCAAACGTTTTTAAAACCTCAACATCGTAATCGAGGTTTCCGTCATTTAAAATATCACTTTCAATACTTTTAAAAATCTTGAAAGGTGCTAATTTTTTATTGAGTTCATCAATGTAACGATGCTGCTCATAAACTCTCTCCACCGAAAGTCCGTTTGCATAAGCCGCTGTTTTGGAGTGGTCAGAAATAACAAGGTATTCAAAATTGTTTTTTATAAGCTCAGTGGCAAGTTCTTCAATTGTGTTGGCACCATCAGACCAATTGCTGTGATTGTGTACAATGCCTTTAATATCTGTGAACTCAATTAATTTCGGCAAATCATTAGCCCGTGCTTTTTCAACGATACCTTTTGTTTCACGCAAGCAAGGTTCAACAAAAGTAAGAGCTGCTTTTTCAAAAATTTCGGTTTCAGATTTTGGTTCAAGTGTCTCAAATTTTTCCAGTTCAAATTTTTCAAAAAAGCCTTCAATAAATTCGTCCGATGCGGAAGTGAGAAACTGTTTTTTATAAATATTTTCGGTGTTTGAAATAAGTTTGAGTCTTAACCCGTTATTTAGTTTATAAAGAATTGATTCTTCGGTTTCCTCTAATAATTCAGGAGGGTATGCGGTTTCAAATTTTGGTTTAATGCTTTGTATTGATTCGTTTACAACGAACTCCATCTCACTGATGGTTAGCATTTGCCTTCTGAAATCTCCGGTGTTCACAATATTGTTTTTCCCGAATAATTTTTCAAGATAAATTTCGATAGAAGGGTAGACGGCCTCAACTTGCGAGTACAAAAAATGCCCAATGTTTTGGGTATAGAATTTTATAGATTCTAAAACATTGGCCTGTGTTTTTTCACCAAAACCTTTGTAGCGGGTTAGTCGGTTTTCATTGCAGGCGTATTCCAATTCGCCAATTGATTGAATGCCCATCTCTTTCCATATCGTATGGATTTTCTTTGGGCCGAGGCCTTTTAAATGAAGCATTTCTACTACCCCTGGTGGCGTTGCATCAATAAGCTCCTGCAACACTGTTAATTTACCAGAATCAAGTAGTTCATAAATTTTTGTGGCAACAGAGACCCCAATCCCTTTAATTCCTGCGATGAGATTTCTGTTCGTTTCTGAAAGTGGCTCGGGTAATTTTTCAATATTAAATGCAGCAATAGAATAAGTTTTGGACTTGAAAGAGTTCTCTCCGTGTATGTCCATCAATTTCGATAAAAACGAAAAATGATCTGCAATCTGGGAATTATTCATAGATGCAAAATAGGGTATATCCGTTGAAATAAAAAAGCCCTTCCCGAAGGAAAGGCTGTATAAATTTTAAGAAAAAACTCAGTTGCCTTATTTTTTCTTTGCTGCTGCTTTTTTAGGAGCGGCTTTTTTTGCTGCTGCTTTTTTAGGAGCGGCTTTTTTTGCTGCTGCTTTTTTGGGAGCGGCTTTTTTTGCTGCTGCTTTTTTAGGAGCGGCTTTTTTTGCTGCTGCTTTTTTGGGAGCGGCTTTTTTTGCTGCTGCTTTTTTGGGAGCGGCTTTCTTTGCTGCTGCTTTTTTAGGAGCGGCTTTTTTTGCTGCTGCTTTTGCCATTTGTTTTAGAATTTAATTGTTAGTAAAAATGGATTATCGCCGGTAAAAATATAAAATATTTTAATCCGTACAAATTTTTTTTCCACAAGTTATTCAAATGAGCAAAAGAGCATTAAGCCTGGGCTTCGTTTACAGAAACATAAGTTCTGTCTTTGCGGCCTTTTTTAAATTCAACAACACCATCGGTTAAAGCAAAGATTGTGAAGTCTTTTCCAACACCAACATTTTTACCGGGATGGTAAGATGTGCCGCGCTGACGAATGATGATGTTACCCGCGATAGCCGGTTGTCCGCCAAAGATTTTTACTCCTAATCTTTTGCTTTCTGAATCGCGACCATTTTTTACACTACCTTCTCCTTTCTTATGTGCCATGTTTTTAAGTTTAAAATTTAACCGGTTAAAAAGTTGAAAGAGATATATAACTATTCAACTGAAAACTTATCAACCAATATTAAGCGATATCCGTTACTTTAATTTTAGTATAGGCAGTACGGTGTCCTTTCTTTTTTTGAAAACCTTTTCTTCTTTTCATTTTGAAAGCAATCACAGTATCGCCTTTAACATGATCAAGAATTTCTGCACTTACTTTAGTAGCGATATCCGAACCAACGGAAATTTTGTCATCGGCATAAGCCAATAAGACATCGAGGTTTACAGCGTCGCCTGTTTTACCCCCAAGATGAGGTACAAAAAGAGTCTGATCCTTCTCAACTTTAAATTGTTGGCCTGCTACTTTTATTACTGCTATCATTGTTAAAAAATTAGGACGGCAAAGGTAAGAAGTTTTTTTGATTCAGCAATAGTCAATTCCCAAAGTTTTACAAATATAACAATTGGGTTGCTGGTAGGCATTATCTTTGTATTTCACTCTGTGCTACATTTTGTCGGATAAATAGTGTAATGTAATGAAGATCAAATCATTCTTTGCGAAACCGTTTGCTTCAATCGTTTCAAAAAATATAAAAAAAGGGATGGCCACGGCGGTGGCAGACCAGGAATCTATTTTAAAAAACTTGCTTAAAACCGGAAGATCCACGGAATTTGGAAATGATCATAAATTTTCTGAGGTTCAAAATTATGAACAATTCAGGCAAGCCGTTCCGGTAAGGGATTACGAAGGCCTTAAAAGTTACATCGAGCTGATTAAGGAAGGCCGCCACAATGTTTTGTGGAAGGGCAAGCCGATTTACTTTGCAAAAACCTCCGGAACCACCAGTGGTACCAAATATATTCCCATCACCAAAGATTCAGTTGGCAATCACATCAACTCGGCCCGTAACGCTATATTATGTTATATGGCTGAAACGGGAAATACAAAATTTGCCGATGGCAACATGATCTTTTTGAGCGGCTCCCCGGTTTTGGAAAGGATTGCCGGTATTCCAACAGGGCGTTTGAGCGGTATCGCGAACCACCACGTCCCGCTATATCTGCGCAAAAACCAGTTGCCCACTTACGAAACCAACTGTATTGAGGATTGGGAAACCAAGCTAAGTAAAATTGTAGATGAAACTATCGGCCGCAACATGACCCTTATCAGCGGCATTCCACCGTGGATGCAAATGTATTTTGACGAAATTGTTAAACGCTCTGGAAAGCCGGTAGCGGAGGTGTTCCCGAATTTTTCAGTGATGATTTACGGCGGCGTAAATTTTGAACCGTATCGGGCGAAGCTTTTCAAAACGATCGGGAAAAAAATCGACGGGATTGAAACCTTCCCGGCATCGGAAGGGTTTTTTGCGTTTCAGGATACCCGGGATGAGCCGGGTTTATTATTGAACACCGATAGCGGCATTTTTTACGAATTTATTCCGGAGGAAGAAATTGGAAAGGAAAGCCCCAAAAGGGTTTCTTTAGCTGATGTGAAAACCGGAGTGAATTATGCGCTTATTATTAATAGTAATGCGGGCTTGTGGGCTTATGATATTGGCGATTTGGTGAGGTTTGTGAGCACCGATCCTTACAGGCTGATTGTGATGGGCCGCACCAAGCATTTTATCTCTGCTTTTGGAGAGCATGTGATAGGGGATGAAGTGGAACACAGCCTTTTAAAAGCGGCATCTGAAGAAAATATTCATATTACCGAATTTACAGTAGCGCCGTTTGTAAGTGACGATGAGGGGAAATCATACCACGAGTGGTTTATCGAATTCGAAAACCATCCTGAGGATATGGTGGCGTTTGCTGCTAAAGTAGATCAAAACCTTCGCGAGAAGAATGTTTATTACGATGATTTAATTTCAGGTAATATTTTAAAGCCTCTTAAAATCAATAGTTTAAAAAAAGATTCTTTTATTGATTATATGCGATCCGTAGGGAAATTGGGTGGGCAGAACAAAGTTCCCCGCCTGAGTAACGACAGAAAGTTGGCGGATGCATTACAGGCATGGGTGGAGAATGGTTAACACCTGCACATCAGTGGAACTGTGCGACGCCCGCCTGAATGACATGGTCGGGCAGGTAAGAAAGTCGCCATTTGTTCTTCAGCCGGTAACAAAATCAAAACATAATTTTAAAGGAAATAATTGTATAATTGGGCATGATTAAGCGAATAGCCATTTTTGGTTCCACGGGGTCGATCGGTACGCAGGCTCTTGAGGTGATTGAGGCAAATCCTGATAAGTTTTCAGTTGAAATTTTAACAGCTAATTCTAACGAAACGCTCCTCGTGGAGCAGGCCATAAAATATAATCCGAACATTGTTGTTATTGGTGATGAACTGAAATATACAAAGGTTAAAGAGGCGCTGGCAAATACCTCTGTCAAAGTTTTTGCCGGAGAAGATGCGCTGAAAGAAGTGGCCGGGATGGATTGCTATGATTTGATGCTGGCGGCAATTGTGGGTTTTGCGGGGCTGAAACCAACTTTGAAAGCGATTGAAAACAAAAAGGCAATTGCGCTGGCAAATAAAGAAACACTGGTGGTGGCGGGCGACATTGTAATGCAAAAAGCGATCGAAAACCGGGTGCCAATCATTCCGGTTGATTCGGAACATTCTGCTATTTTTCAATGCCTGATGGGTGAAACCCGCAACAGGGTTGAAAAAGTTTACCTCACCGCGTCCGGCGGGCCGTTTATTGGCCGCAAGCCCAATTATCTGGTGAACGTGAAACGGGAGCATGCGTTGCAGCACCCCAACTGGGAGATGGGGGCAAAAATTTCTGTTGATTCGGCAACGCTCATGAATAAAGGCCTTGAAATGATTGAGGCAAAATGGTTGTTTAATTTGAAACCCGACCAGATAGAAGTGTTAGTGCACCCACAGAGCGCCATACACAGCATGGTGCAGTTCGAAGATGGCAGCATCAAAGCCCAAATTGGCGTGCCTGACATGAAGCTTCCGATTCAATACGCGCTGGCTTTTCCTGCAAGAATACCTAATAACTACCCGAGGTTTAGCTTTAAAAAATTTAACGAATTCACTTTTGAAGAGCCGGATATAAAAACGTTTAAAAACCTGGCTTTGGCCATTGAAGCGCTGCAAAAAGGTGGAAACCTTGCGTGTATTATGAACGCCGCTAATGAAATTGCCGTTTACGCATTTCTTAAAAACAGGCTGGGCTTTTTAGAAATGACCGACGTAATTGAAAAAGTAATGGGCGAAGTGAAATTCATTGACAAACCAACGCTCGAAGATTATTTCGACAGTGACGCTGACGCGCGCACGCTGGCCGCGGATATTATCAGGCTTTAATTATTAAAGAGATTTGGTTGCCTTCAGGCATAACTTGAGAGCGGCAGATATTCAGTTTTCTGCAATTCTTAATTCCCAAATCTAAATCGTAATTCATAGTTGCAAACGGCTATCTTTGCAACCATTTTTTTCAGGAATTGTATACTATAAATATGATACTATTAGCGTTTAACTGGTCATCTTTCGGGGCTAACCTGGGCCAGTTTATTTTATCTTTTTCTATTTTGATTGTGGTGCACGAGTTTGGGCATTACATTACTGCAAAATGGTTTGGCTGCAGGGTGGAGAAATTTTACCTGTTCTTCAACCCGTGGTTTTCACTTTGGAAAAAGAAAATTGGTGAAACCGAATACGGGATTGGCTGGGTACCATTGGGAGGATATGTAAAAATTGCCGGAATGATAGATGAGAGCATGGATAAGGAAGCTATGAAGCAGCCGCCCAAGCCCTGGGAATTTCGGTCAAAGCCTGCCTGGCAAAGACTGATCATTATGCTGGCCGGGGTTATTTTAAATGTGTTGCTCGCTTTTATCATTTTCGGGATGATGTTGTTTAAGTGGGGAGAGGAGAAATTGCCCATGCAAAATGTGAAATATGGTTTCGCTTTTGACTCGCTTTCAAAATCAGCGGGATTAAAAGACGGCGACAAAATTCACTCGGTTAATGGTAAAAATGTTCATTATGTGAGTGATTTTACCAAAGAAATTTTCTTTAACGAAAAAGTGGCTATCGGTTTAAACCGCGAAGGCAAAGACACTATCGTTACTTTGCCTTCGGGCTTTTTGAGCAGCCTTACAAAGGCTCAAAGCAAACAATTGCTGGCGCCACGTTTCCCGGTGGTAGTAGATGCTGATAACGACGTGAAATATGTAAGTGGCAAACTACAAAAGGGCGATACGCTGATTGGTGTTAATAGTAGTTATTTCCGATATTTTGATCAGTATATTGAAGCGAAGAAAAATTTAAAGAACCAGGAAATTACCCTGCACGAGTTGAGAGGGGTGGATACTGTTGACGTGAAAGTAAAAACCGACGAAAACACGCCAACAAAAGTTCTGCCTGTAATGCCCGATGAAATTTTGGGTGTGGAGAAAATACAATATGGTTTTTGGGAATCTTTCCCCGCCGGCGTTAGGTTTACCGTTGAAAAACTAAGAGAATATATTGATGGCATTAAACTTTTGTTCACATCAAAAGAACATAAGGTAAATGATAACCTGGGCAGCCTGATCAGCATTGGAAAAACGTTTGGCGGCGTTTGGGACTGGCAGCGGTTTTGGATGATGACCGGTTTGTTTTCAGTGATTTTAGCATTCATGAATGTGCTCCCGATTCCGGCGTTAGATGGCGGCCACGCTTTGTTTACGTTGATAGAAATGGTTACCGGACGAAAGCCCAGCGATAAGTTTATGGAGTACGCACAAATGATAGGAATGATTTTACTGTTAGGTTTGATGGCCTACGCGTTGGGGCTGGATATTTTCAGGTTGTTTAGATAGGTAGTGGTTGCCTGGCTTTTCACGCCAGGGCGCAAAGTTTGCCGCAAAGGGCATATGGTGATTCGCAACCAACTTCAGCGAGTAATGAAACGTCTAACTTTTTTGGCAACGAGTATGTAGGATGATTTTAGAAAAATTGTTGAAGTGTGCGACGCAAGATTGACGAGAAATATTCAACAGCTGGTACAACAATTGTAAATATCAAATCGTAAATTGTAAATTGTTTCGGGGGCGTTTGTCCCGATAGCTATCGGGATTGGCAGCGCAGTTACGATTGGTGTGGCTTCTTGGGGGCGTTTGGTTTTGACAGCGTAGATCTTTGAAAGTGTAAGCATGCAGGGCGTTGTGTAATTAGCCCTTTAATCTGAATACTCAAACTTTAAATGGCAATACTCAGTATGCCATGGCTGCCTAATCAGTGATTAAGTAGTCATTAGGGCCGCGTTGAGCAGGTTGTTCTGTTACCATGCTCCGCCGCCGACTTATAAAACAAAAACAGGATGCTGCTGATGAAGGCTGTGACATTAGCAAAAGACCATACAGCTAAGCCTTGGGTTGGTTTGTTCTTTCCCTGCCCATCGCCCACAAGTAATAAGGAAATAAGCATGTAGAAAGCTTTTGAAGGATATGTTTGGACACCGGTTCGAGTCCGGTCGCCTCCACAAAATTAAAAAGACGGATTCGCTCCGTCTTTTTTTGCGGTTTATGCAATCTGATTTTCCATGAGTGATGAGAACAGCAAATTTTAAAAGATTCATTTGCCTTTCGATTATAATCTACTGTATAAACCTGTTGTTAGCGCAAAAAAACAATGACCAAAAATATTGCTTTACTCGCTATAAAAGACGAGGCCATTAACTGAGGCAACAGGCCTTTTGGAATGCTTTAAAACTTAGAAGTTTTTCTTCTCTTCGAGGAAGAACTCTTCTATAGCTTCAAACAGGGTTTGTTCTCCGGTTCCTGAAGGATGCTCCTGCTCAAATTTATCGGTGAGTTCTAAAGCGGTTTTGTACAATTGCTCTGTTCCGCTTCTGTCAAGCATTTCAGCAAATTTTTTGGGTTGTTTGTCCTCCTCTAAATTTCTAAAATAAGTAAGTACCTCAACCACTTCGTAATGCGTTTTTTGCCAAGATTCAAAACCATTCGGAAAATGATGTTCTGCCATAAAAGATATGTTTAATTAAAAAAATCGTTATGCGGAAATATAGTGAATTTTATTAAGAGATTGAAGAGATTACAGCATTTATAACAACTCTTTTATTTTTGTGAAGATGAATCATAAAGAGTATGAAATAATACGCTGCGGCGACGGATCCGACACATTAAAAATTAAAGATTCCGAAATAAGTTTTCATTCGTCCCACGGCGCTATTCAGGAATCCCAGCATATTTTTATTGATGCGGGACTGAAACATTTTAAAGAAAAAAATCCCGGGCTTAAAAAAATAAAAATTTTTGAGGTTGGATTTGGTACGGGGCTCAATGCCTTGTTAGCGGCCATGCAGGCGCCAAAAATTAAAACTACAATTGAATATCATGCAATTGACCTTCATCCGCTACCCGATGATTTATTTTTTAAACTGAATTATGCTGAAATACTGAATGAGTTTGAGCTATATAAAACCATTACGCAAACTCCCTGGAACCAACTTGTTTTTATAACCCCCTTTTTCAAGCTTAAAAAAGTAGAAGCGGATTTGACGGCCTACGCTTCAAATGAAAAATTCGATATCATTTATTTCGATGCATTCGCACCTGATGATCAACCTGAATTATGGACTGAGGATATTTTTAAGAAAATATTTGACGTGTTGAATTCACGGGGTATTCTGGTCACTTATTGTTCAAAATCAATTGTACAAAAGGCTTTAACAGCAGTTGGATTCACGATCGAAAAAATTCAGGGGCCACGTGGGAAAAGAGAAATATTACGTGCAACGAGAAGCTAAGCGAGCAATTCTGCATCCTTTTGTTTTTGAGTGTTCTTTTTTGTAAACCTGTTGTATATTTTCTTAATAATCCAAAAGAAGAATAACACAAACAGTATTGCCATTATGATTGGAATTAGGAAAGCAAGGATAGAACCTCCAATCGCCGCGGTGTTTTCGCCGGTTGCCACAACCGCGTTACCCGTTCCTAAGGTAGCTTTACTGCTGAACAACCTCAACAGTCCCGTACCTGAAGAAATTAAGCTGGCGCCACCACCTCCGGCCACGATTCCAATGATCCATTTCATCCATTCGTTATCAATCGGAATAACCGAAGTGGCTAATAACGTACCTGCTATCCCCGCTGCGGGAGCAGCAACTGTGTCTAAAATATTATCAATAAACGGAACGTAGTAAGCCGCAATCTCCACAAACGTTGCGGCCCCCAGGGCAACTAAAACAGGTGTGCTGGAGAGCCAGGAGAAGCTTTCAGCGAAATTAAAAATGTGAAATTTACTGGCAAGGCTTGCTACCAGCATTGGCACAAATACACGAAAACCGCAACAGGCGGCGAGTGCAATGCCCAATGCTGTGGCCGTGATGGTTTGTACATCGAAGTTCATAATGTGAATTTAAGATTTATTTAGTGTTCAGACGATTTTATGTAAAACCTGTTTCATTGGTATCGTCAAAAATCGGTAAACGGCGGTACGAAAGCAGATGACCGGCTGGCGGTATTGCACAGCCGCTGAACTTTGCACTTAGGTACGGATAGTGAAATCTTGCAAGCTCGATCGAAGTAGCCTCTGGTTGGAAACATTATTTTAAAAACTTAGCTTTGAAAATTCAAAACTCAAAAAAAATGACGATGCGCCCAATCTTATTCCTTTTACTCTTAATTTTTGCTGCCTGCAATAAAATTGCAAGCCCGGGAACGAGCAGTACACCCAAAGTTGACACGCCCGTAGTCTTAAAGCACAACCCCAAGCTTTTGTTGCCGAAAGGAGAGGAGGTGTTGATTAAAAAAAGTATCGCTGCGGATGCCGGTCTGAAAAAAGTTCACGACGGAATTATCGCAGAAAGCGATAAGGTCATCAGCAAGCCTTTACTGGAAAGGGTTTTAACGGGAAGAAGATTACTTGGAGTTTCGCGCGAAGCTTTGCGCCGTATATTTTTTCTTTCCTACGCTTACCGCATGACCGATGACGAAAAATATGCTACGCGTGCCGAGCAGGAAATGGTGAATGTTGCAAATTTCACGGATTGGAACCCATCGCATTTTTTGGATGTGGCCGAAATGACGATGGCCGTTGCCATTGGCTACGACTGGTTATATGATCAAATGCCCGAAACATCGCGGCTAACTGTTAGAAACGCTATTGTGAAAAAAGGCATTGAACCTTCTTACGTTGGCAAGCAAAGTTGGATCAACCGGACCAAGAACTGGAACCAGGTTTGCCACGCGGGACTTTCGTTTGGGGCGATTGCTATTTCCGACGGTTATAAAGACAGCGCCGAGCTTGTATTACAAAGAGCGATTGATAATTTACCCAAAGTGATGAATATGTACAACCCCGATGGCGCTTATCCCGAATGTTATTC
>Ga0066256_1000474_pt2 | contig 34787 bp, 27 predicted proteins | sample ThiBio_1000_biof_FD_87107 | JGI IMG/M metagenome (GOLD analysis project Ga0066256, IMG submission 87107) | Wastewater bioreactor microbial communities from Cape Town, South Africa - Thiocy_expt_1000_biof (version 2) | ecosystem: Engineered > Bioreactor > Thiocyanate-remediating >... | reverse complement strand
GCGTGGGGGGGGCTCCCGCCGATGCTGATGATCCCCTCGCGCCGATCAACCAGTCCCATGATCGCGCGCAGAGTCGTCGTGCGTCCGCTTCCGTTCCGGCCCAGAAGAGCAACGATCTCGCCACGTTGCAGTGTAAACGACATGCCATGGAGAATGTGGGATTCGCCGTACCAGGCATGAAGATTGTCGACCTTGAGGGCGCTCGCCGCCTCTTGGATCGTGGTCATCGCTTGGCCTCCCCGGCGCGTGTTCGCGACCCAAGATAGGATTGGATCACCTCGGGATTGCGCGATACCTCGTCATAGGGCCCTTCCGCAATGATCTCTCCCCGGCGCAGAACGCTGATGCGATCCGCAATCTGGGCTACCATCTTCATGTTGTGCTCCACCATCACAACAGTCCGGCCGACCGCGACCTGCTTGATCAATGCGGTTACGCGATCGACATCTTCATGACCGAGGCCTTGCGTCGGCTCATCGAGAAGCATCACCTTGGGATCGGCCGCCAGCGTGGTGGCCAATTCGAGCGCTCGCTTGCGGCCGTATGAAAGATCTCCGGCGCGACGATCGCGGAAATCAACAAGGTCGACCTGCGCGAGCAGCCCATCAATGTGCGGTGCCATGTTGCCGAATTTCGAACGGCCCTGCCAAAACTTGAATGGCGATAACGCACTGCGCTGTAACGCGACGGCGACATTTTCGCTCACGGTAAGATGCGGAAAGACCGCCGAAATCTGAAACGAACGGACCAGCCCAAGCCGCGCGAGCGCAGCAGGATGCTCATCCGTGACTTCAACGCCATCGAGCAGAATCTTACCCGACGTCGGCACGAGAAATTTCGTCAGCAGATTGAAGACTGTTGTCTTTCCTGCGCCGTTCGGTCCGATCAATGCGTGGATCGAACCCCGTCGAATGTCGAGATCGACACCACCAACTGCAACGAACCCACGAAACTCCTTCCGCAGGCTACGTGCGCTCAACACAACGTCAGCATTCGGCGCCGGCTGATTTTGCGCATCCATTCGGATGCCTCCTCCAAATTATTGTGCGGCGCAGTGCAAAGAGACTGCTCACACCCCGTTGACAGCCTCATACCAAATTAGTCTAGTTATGCAAGCCTATCGTGGGCTCGGGATCAAATTCCCCAAGGAGGAGAGGAAAACGATGAAGACTATGACCGTGGCGCTCGCCACAGGCCTGGCATTGGCCAGCCCCGCTTATGCGCAGACCAAGATTTCAGATGACGTCGTGAAAATCGGCGTGATGACCGACATGTCCGGCCAGTTTTCACACGAGTCAGGCGAAGGTTCTGTCACCGCTGTGAAAATGGCTGTGGAGGATTTCGGCGGCACAGTGCTTGGAAAGCCGATCGAAGTCATCGTCGCGGATCATCAGAATCGCAATGAGGTCGCGATCGCGAAAGCGCGCGAATGGTACGATGTCGGCAAGGTCGACATGATCGCCAACCTGATCAATTCATCGATCGCCCTCGCCGTCACGAACGTCGCGCAGGAAAAGAACCGGATCGCTATCGTGAACGGCTCCGGATCTTCGCGCCTCACCAACGATTCATGCACGCCGAACAGCATTCACTATGCTTACGACACCTATGCGCTGGCCCAGGGCACCGGCAAGGCGCTGATCAAGGAAGGCTTGAATTCATGGTACTTCCTGACGGCGGATTACGCATTCGGACATGCCCTTGAAGCCGATACCGCGAGTGTGGTGAAAGCCAATGGCGGCACTGTCGTAGGCTCAATCCGTTATCCGATCGACTCGCCCGATCATTCGGCTTTCCTGCTGCAGGCTCAAGCCTCCAAGGCGAAGGTCGTTGCAGTCGCGGGCTCCGGCACGACTTTCATCAATGCCGTCAAGTCGGCCAAGGACTTCGGCCTCACCGACGGCGGCAAGCAGACCATCGCGGGGCTTCTGGTATGGATCACCGATACCGACTCGATGGGCCTCGCGACCGCGCAAGGCCTTGTCCTGACCGATGCCTTCTATTGGGACCGTGATGAGGAAACGCGAGCCTTCTCGAAGAAATTTTTCGCGAAGATGAAGCGCATGCCGCACATGGGCGATGCCGGCGACTACTCGTCCACCATGCATTACCTGAATGCGATCAAGGCTGCCGGGACGGACGACGCCAAGGTCGTGATGGCCAAGATGCGCGAAATGCCGGTCAACGACTTTTTCGCGAAAAACGGCCATATTCGTGAGGACGGCCGCTTCGTCCACGATATGTACGTCTACGAAGTGAAGAAGCCGTCGGAATCGAAGTATCCGTGGGACTACTACAAGCTTCGCGCCACCATCCCGGGCGACGAAGCGTTCCGCCCGCTTTCCGAAAGCAAGTGCCCCTTCATCAAGAAGTAAACGAAGCCTACACGCGGCCGGGTACTGCCCGGCCGCTTTTCGGCCCACCGAACCTGTTCGGATCGTAACGCATACGGTATTTCATCGTATAAGCGTGAATTGGCTCGCCGCAGCGATTGCAAACCACGGTCGGCGTAAAGATTTTTCCGCAGGTTTCGTGCTTCAGCAGCATCGGCGGCTCACCCGCCGAACGCCAGCGATCCCCCCACGCCATCATCATGATCAACGGACCATGCAAGTCCGCCCCCATCGGGGTCAGCAAATATTCAAACCGGTCCGGAGACGATTGATACTTCCGCCGCTCGAAAACGCCGCGATCGACGAGTCGCGCGAGACGGTCCGTCAGGATGTTCGATGCAATATTCAGTTCGCTTTCAAATTGATCGAACCGCGTGGCCCCGTAGAAGGCCTCGCGAATGACGAGAAAGCTCCATCGATCTCCAATCACCTCCAGCGCACGCGAAACTGAACTTGGTCGCCCGCGCATGAAGTCGTCGGAATTCCGGCGGGTACGTCTCGATGCTTCTACGCGAATCCGGCCCGCACCAGGTCCATCGTGATAGGTCACTTTACGCGAGACTACGAGCTTCTGGCAGCACGAGCATGCGACAATCGGCTTGCTGACGCAGTTGCAGCTCTCATGGATCAGCTGAAGCGGCACATCCTCGGGCTGCACCAGCCATCGATCGCCAAACTGCATCAGCGACATAAAAGCCGGATAGAGATCGATACCGGACTTCGTCAGTTTATATTCGACGCGGCTGGATGTATCGGAATAGCTCGCCTCGCGGAATATTCCTTCGCGAGTCAATCGCCGGAGACGATCGGTAAGCGTCGCACGCGAAATTTCCAGACCGGAACGGAACTCCTCGAAGCGCTTGGCACCGAAAAACGCTTCCCGGATGACAAGAAAAGCCCAGGCATCGGAGAGGATATTGACGGTGCTGGAGATCGAGCAGCGGCGCTCGGTAAGCCGTGGCAGCTTCTTTCCCGTTGAAACTGTCGCGGTTGAGGTCTGCGGCCTGCTCGGCTTTTTCTCTTTTATTGCAGTTGCTGACCGCGCCATCGTTCCCCGGTTTGACCGCCTATCGCATGCCAGAAGGATGTCCGATAGTTGTAGGTATATGACGTGCGGCGTCAAGACCGGGTAAGTCTAGGGACTTTTACTTCGGGCCCGGGCCGCCTCCACGAGGCGAAAAATACGTTCGGGAGTCACCGGAAGCGTATCGACTTCTATGCCGAGGGGCGACAACGCATCCGACACGGCGTTCGCGATTGCCGCCGGGGCGCCGATGGTCCCGCCCTCGCCCATGCCTCGGAAACCACCGATATTGTTGGGCAAATCTGCCTCAATGTGCACGATCCCGATCGACGGAATGTTGGTGGCCACCGGAACGAGGTAATCGGCAAGACTGGCCGTGACGCATTGGCCTTGATCGTCGTAGACGACTTCTTCAAGCAATGCCGCTCCAATGCCCTGCGCAACTGCGCCCTGCACCTGGCCATCGACGATCATGGGATTGATAATTCGCCCGCAATCCTCGGCCACGACGTAACGTTTGACCGTCACACCGTAAGTGTCCGGGTCGATTTCAACCATCGCAAGATGCGTCGATGAACAGGCTGTCCCAAGATAAGGATCGTATGTTTCCGAGGCGACGAGATCCTCACGCTGATCATGCGGAATGGCGCCCATCTGCGAATAGACCGCATTCGCGACTTCCTTGAATGTCATGGACACATTGGAGTTTCGCGCACGGATCAGTCCGCCGGATGCTTCCAGTTCCTCGACCGGTTGCTTCATAAGGTAAGCTGCCGCCTTGAGTACCTTGGCCTTCACGACATGCGAGGCCTTGGTCGCCGCTCCGCCGCCAAGCACGGCAGACCGGCTCGCGAATGTCCCGGTGCTCATGGGAACCAATGCACTGTCGCCGTGCTGAACCTCGACATCTTCCATCTTGCAGCCGAGTTCATCCGCGATGACCTGGGCCAGCGTCGTTTCCAGGCCCTGGCCATGGGATGAAATACCGAAAGCGGCGGTGATCGCGCCGGTCGCATCGATTCTGATCGTCGAAGTTTCGGTGCCGGTGTTGATCGGCATGCCTGGAGCGACGGAAATTCGTGATCCGATCCCGGTCAGTTCAGCATAACTCGACAAGCCGATGCCAACCCACCGGCCCTCGCTGCGCGCCTGATCCCGCTCACGGACAAGATCCGGATAGTTGACGTGCTTGCATGCGCCCTCAAGGCATTCCTGAAATGCCGACTTGTCCCAGATAATGCCGGACGCGGTCCGATAGGGAAACTCTTCGGACCTGACCAGATTTCGACGGCGCATTTCAGCCGGGTCCAACCCGATCTTGCGTGCCGCCATATCGATGAGGCGTTCCATCGCAAAGGTGGACGAAGGACGGCCGACACCGCGATAAGGTCCAGTCGGCGGCTTGGGAGTCAATACGCCGCGAATCCGGCCGCGATAATGCTCAAGACGATAAGGACCCGGCAGAAAGCTCACGACCTGAACCGGTTCAAGCGCCCCGGTCCATGGATAGATCGAATAGGCTCCAATATCTCCGATCACGTCAGCCCGTAGACCCAGCAGCTTGCCGTCGTGGTCAACCGCCAGCTCGACGTCCATCAATTGGTCGAAAGCCTGGCTCGTCGATGAAAGGTCCTCAAGACGATCGCTGGTGTACTTGATCGGCCGGCCGATCTTGCGCGCAAGTGCGCAGACCAGCATCTCTTCATGATACATCGATCCCTTGCCGCCGAAACTTCCTCCGACATCCGGGGCAACCACCCGCATCCTGTTGCCTGGAAGATCGAAGCATCCGGCAAGCACATCGCGAATGACACCCGGAATGTTAGTCGACGAATGCAGCGTCAGCGCGAGGCGGCGCTTGTCCCACTCGGCGAGATAAGAGCGGTTTTCCATCGCAACCGCCGTCTTCCGTGTCATGCGGAGTACGGCCTTCACCGTAACCGGCGCCTCCGCGATGGCTTTATCAACATCCCCCCGCGCAAATTCGCGCGAGATGATGACATTCGTTCCTGCTTCTTCGTGCAGCAGCGGAGCGTCGTCTGCGACCGCATCGACCTGCCTGATCGCGAACGGAAGAGGATCATATTCGATCGTAATATGTTCGAGCGCATCTTCCGCCGCGTACCGGCTTTCCGCCACCACGGCGATCACCGGCTCGCCGACATAGCGAACCTTCCCGCGCGCCAACGGCCAGATCGGCGTGGCGTAGTAGTTTTTCATCTTGGAGGTCGGAACGGCCGGCTTGAATTCACCTTCCAAATCCGTTGCATCGAAAATGCCGACAACGCCAGGCAGCGAAAATGCCTCTCCAACATCGACATTGCGAATACGCGCATGCGGCTGATCGCTTCTCCGAATGGCAATGTGAAGCGTGCCCTGCGGTGTAATGTCATCAACATAGCGACCAACGCCCGCAAGCAGGCGCGGATCTTCGGTCCGTTTGACGCGTTGCCCAACAAGTTTGGGACGCATCTCAACCGACGATGGATCGAACGTACTCATAAATGAATCCTTGCGGACGAAACGTGCACCCTCACTTCAGTGCTCCTCGCTCCTTCGCCAACTCGCGCACCGCATTGCAGATATGTTCGTAGCCAGTGCATCGGCAGATATTCCCCGACAGGGCTTCACGAATCTCCGCCTCGCTTTCGAGCGGATGATGGCGCAGCATGTCGGTGATGGTCATCAGAAACCCGGGCGTACAGAAACCGCACTGCAACCCGTGATGGTCGCGAAACGCCTGCTGCACCCGGCCAAGATTTTCCACCGAGCCCAGCCCTTCGACCGTCTCGATGCTGGCTCCGTCGACCTGAGCCGCGAGAGTCAGGCAGGACCGCGCACTCCGGCCGTCCAGCAAGATCGTACAGGCACCGCACACGCCATGCTCGCAGCCAACATGGGTTCCGGTGAACCCCAGTTCATGCCGCAAGAAATCGCTAAGCAGCATGCGCGGCTCGACACTGCGCGTATACGACAGTCCGTTGACGGACACGGTGATCTCGATACGCCCCGTCATGACTGCATGTCCCTTGCCCGCAACCATGCGTCGGATAATGCACGGCGCGTAAGCGTTCCCGCGAGATAGCGGCGATAATCTGCGGACGCATTCAGATCGGAATTTGGCTCGATCGCACTGCGAAGCGCATCAACCACCTCTTCCAGCGTCCTTTCGGTTACCTCTGATCCCTCCAGCATCGCCTCGAGCTGCGGCATTCTTGTTGGAGTTTCGCCAACACCCATCAGCCCGATCCGGACATTGGTTGCGACACCGTTCTGCCGTTCCATCGTGATCGCCACCGCTGCCAGCGCGTAGTCACCGTGGCGTCGCGCGAATTCCTCAAAGGCCCAGCCCGTTCCTGCAGGCAATCTGTCGACTTCGATCTCGGTCACGAGTTCGTCCGGCTCAAGTGCCGTCATCAGGGAGCCGACGAAGAAATCTCCCGCAGAAAGAACACGTTTGCCTCGCTCCGATACAATATGAATACTTCCATTCAGCAGAAGCGACATCATCGGCACCTCGGCGGCCGGATCGGCATGGCAAACGCTGCCGCAGAATGTGCCGCGATTGCGCACCGTCAGATGTGCAACATGCTTCATGGCATGATGCAAAACCGGAATATGTTCCGCGATCAAAGCGTCTTCCGCCGTCATGCGATGACGAACCAAGGCGCCTAGCGCCATCCTATCTCCGCGAAGTTCGATCCTGTCGAGACCCGCAATCCGGTTGATGTCGACAAGGACGGACGGCTTCACGAGCCTGAAGTTCATCATGGGCATCAGGCTTTGCCCGCCAGCAATGATCTTGCCGTCGCCGTCCGCTCCCGAGAGCGTCTGAACAGCATGTTCGACGCTTTCAGCACGAACATAGTCAAACGACGCGGGCTTCATGGCACGATTTCCGAGGGCACGATATTGCGGCGCATTATCAAGATTCTTTGCCTCCCATAGTGACTTGCATTATTAGACTATGTTAGATGATGTCAAGATGCCGAAAGCCCTCCGCCCGGAAAGCGGTCAATCCGGGGCCACACCGGCGCAAATTCTTAAAAGGCGATGGAGATCATCTCATGGATATGACGGGCCAGCAGCGCATTCCCGCGAGCCGCGATACCGTATGGAAAGCCCTGAATGACGTCGAAGTCCTGAAAGCCTGCATTCCGGGATGTCAGGAGTTGATCAAGACATCCGATACCGAGATGACGGCAATGGCAGTGATCAAGGTCGGCCCGGTAACGGCAAAATTCCAGGGAGCGGTTACGCTCTCCGAAATCGATCCCCCAAATGGTTACCGGATCACCGGAGAAGGCCAAGGCGGCGTTGCTGGATTTGCAAAGGGTGGTGCCGCCATCCGGCTGGAACAGGATGGCGATGGCACCATCCTGCATTACGACGTATCCGCCCAGGTTGGCGGCAAGCTTTCGCAGCTTGGCGGACGATTGATCGATGCGACCGCAAAGCAGATGTCCAATCTGTTTTTCAAGCGCTTCGCCGAAGAGATCGAAACTCGCTATGGCGATCAGCCAGCGACAACAGGCTCTTCCGTTGCCGCGACTGCACCGGCAGCAAAGACCGCAAATGCTGCATCAAGTCAGGAGCCGCGGCGCGATACGCTGCCTTCACATAAAGGCAATCCGAGTTTCTTTAGTTCGATCAAGTCGGCCGGCCTCATCGCGCTGATCGCAACGATCGGCGCATGCTGGTATCTCCTCGGTGGTCATCTCCCGACCCCGCAACCGATGAACGACATTCATCTATCGTCCGATTTTACCGGTGGCGTCATGCTCCTTCTCGTGGCCGCAGTCGGATATCTGTTTGGCCGGCAGCAAGGCAGTGCTGTCCAGTTCGATCAAGACACGATCGAACGTCTCGCACGCGCGCTGACGCAACAGCGCGGGTAAAATCATCATTTCAACGGTCCGGATCACATTTTGGCAAAAGCCGTTTCGCGAAAGAAAGCGATACCCGTTCGGACCGATGGAACACCCATGGTCCGAAACTGCTCGGTCGATCGAACGCTGACCATTCTATCCGATGCATGGTCCTTTCTGGTCCTGCGGGAAGTCTATCTCGGAGCGCGCCGGTTCGACCAAATTCAATCCGTGCTGCGAATGCCACGCGGCACGCTGAGCAACCGCCTGACCCAGCTTCTCGAAGCAAAAGTTCTCGGACGTGCCTCTATCGCAGGCGGCGCCCGCTTTGAATATCACCTCAGCGAAAGCGGACTGGAACTTTATCTTGTCATGCTTGCCATGCTCCGGTTCGGCGACGATTGGCTGGCAGAAGGAAAAGCCCCTCCGCTCCGGCTCATTCACGCGACATGCGGACACGAATGCCATCCCGAAACCATCTGTTCAGCGTGCCGCCAGCCAATTGACGCTTTGCGAGTCAGTTATCGAGACGGCCCAGGCGCAGGCTTAGCGCCACTGGCGACAAGGCCTCAACGTCGCCGCACTGCCGGCGTGCAGGCCTTTGAGCGCGGTCGGCCGTCTTCCGTTTCCCGAACTCTTGGAATTCTGGCGGACCGCTGGACGTTCCTGATCGTGAGGGAGTTTTTCTTCGGCGTCCACCGCTTCGACGTCATGCAGGAACGGCTTGGTATTGCATCGAATATCCTGACCGACAGGCTCAATCGCCTTGTGTCGCAAAAGATCCTCGAGCGGGTCAAATATCAGGACGTTCCGGAACGATATGAATATCATCTCACGGTGGCAGGACGGGATTTATACTTACCGCTTATCCAGATGTTGAGATGGGGGGACCGTTGGCTTGGCTTTCAAAAGCCTCTTATTCTCCACCATATGGACTGTAAGGCGGACTTTGAGCCCATCGTGGCATGCGATCATTGCCATCAAGCACTTCATCCGCACGACATGTGCTATCATCTCAATTACACCAAGCTGCGCAAGGATACGCCTCCCGCTCTCCTTGGTGAACACAACTAAAAGAAGGAAATAACGCTGCGTTACGTGGGCGCTCACACTGGCGAGTTCTGAATCCCGGGGTTTTCCCGTGCGGACCGGCAGCCGATACGATCATTCTCCGATTCCAAGGCGGAAGTTTGCGTCTTGGCTATTGTGCTGGCTGCATTGCCGTCCGCAATGCGATCTTGTCGATCTTGCCGGTCTTTCCCTTGGGCAATTCAGTTAGAAAGACGACTTCCTGCGGTATCTGCCATTTGGGAAAGTGTTCGGATAGCGCCGATCCATAGTCCTGCTGAAAACGCTCGCGCAGTTCCTTCGTATCCTCATGCAGAGCAACGCAGATTACCGGACGCTCCTGCCATTTCGGATCCGGCCGCGCCACGACCGCGGCTTCGCGAACGTCGGGATGATTCATCAATTGCAGTTCCAACGCCTGACTGGAAATCCATTCGCCACCAGATTTGATCAGGTCTTTCGCGCGATCGACAATTCGCACATAGCCATGCGGATCGATAGTGGCGATGTCGCCGGTGCGCAGCCAGACGCGACCTTCATCGACAACGAAAGAACCCTCCGGATGCAATCCTTTCTCTTCAGCGGCTCTGTCGAAATACGCCCCCGCCGCCCAGGGACTGCTGATCTGAAGTTCACCCGGCATCTTGCCATCTGTTACACATCGCGCCCCGTCGGCATCGACAATCCTCAGCCGGCATCCCGGAATAGGCAGCCCTTGCGCCGTGCGGGTTTCGCGCACCTGTGCGTCATCGAGATCGGAGCGCTCCACATTGGTCAGGCCGAGCGGCGAAATTTCCGTCATGCCCCAGCAATGCATGACCTCGATGCCGTATCTGGTGAAATCATCAATGAACGAGCGGCCGATGGCGGCCCCTCCGACCGGAAGACGCTTCAGTGACGAGATTCGTCCAAGGGCGGATGCATCACGCCTGAGATGATCCAGGAAGCCGATCCAGACCGTAGGTACCGCGGTTGCCATCGTAACGTGGGCCGCTTCGATCAGTTCGACAAGACTTGTAGGATCTGTCTGGCGGCAAGGCAGCGCCAGGTTCGCGCCTGCCATCAGCGCGGCATAAGGAAAGCCCCATGCATTGGCGTGGAACATCGGAACCGCCGGCAGGCAGACGTCACGCTCGCGCATCGCAATTCCATCGGCGAACAGGCATGCCAGCGTGTGCAGCGTGGTGGATCGGTGACTGTAGAGCACGCCTTTCGGATTGCCCGTGGTGCCTGACGTGTAGCACAGGCTCGCGGCTTCATCCTCACTTAGCACCGGCCATGCAAACGCCGCCTGATGACGGCGAATCATGTCTTCATAATGCGCCTGCGTCGTTCCGGCGCGCGCTGGTGGATCCAGCATCTGATCTGGCTCGTCTTCCATGACGACAACATGCCGAACTCTGCGCGGCAGATCGATCTCGTGGCCGATGGTTTTCCAGATCGAGCGGTCGACAAACAACGCTCGATCATCGGCATGATCAAGCAGCCTGGCAATATCAGGCCCAAGCAGCCGCGCGTTGATCGTGTGCAAGACGGCGCCCATGCATGGCACGGCCATATAAAGTTCGAGATGCCGATGAGAATTCCACGCCAGCGTGGCAACACGCTCACCACGCGTAATGCCGATATCCTGCAGAAAGTTGGCGATGTGCCCTGCCCGATCCAGTACCTCTCCATAACCGATGACATGAATCGCGTGCGGATAACGGGTCGTCACGGTTTTGTTCGGATAAAGATCGGCCACCCGTTCCCGGATCAGATTCAGCGTAAGCGGCACATTCTGCATCAATCCGGCAAGCATCTTACTTCTCCACTCTTGTCAGACCTTGACATCTCCCATATGGGAGCGCAACATTTTTCGAAGATTATTCGAATTTTGGTGATGCATGCACTTTCAGCTTCCCGACGATCTTCTCGTTCTCCAAGGCCGTATGCGCGACTTCGTTCGCACCGAGCTCCAGCCTCATGATGCCACCATCGAGGAAACAGGGTATGTACCGGACGAAGCCATGGCCGGCCTCCGACGGATGGGATTGTTCGGCACCAACACGCCGAAGCAGTATGGCGGCCTTGGACTGTCGATGCTCGGTAGCTGTCTCGCCATCGAAGAGCTCGCGAAGGCGCATACGGCTTTCTATTACCTCAGCGGTGTGAATGTTCACATCGGCTCGAAGGCGATCGAGTTTTTCGCTAAGCCCAAGATCCGCGATACGTGGCTGCCGGAGCTTGCCAGCGGTCGCGTCATCGGCGCATTCGCACTCACGGAGCCTGAGGCAGGATCCGATGCCTCGAAGATCACAACTCGCGCAAAACGCGACGGCGCGGATTATATCCTCAACGGCAAAAAGACCTACATCACCAATGCGCCCGTCGCCGGCGTCTTCACCGTTTTCGCGACCCTTGATCCGTCCGCCGGTGCGAAGGGTATTGCAGCATTTGCCGTGGACGCAAAGACGCCGGGCCTGACAATCGGCCGGACCGTGGAGATGGCCGCAGGACACGGCTCGGACCATGCCGAAGTCATCTTTAAAAATTGCCGCGTGCCGCGTGAGAACCTGTTGGGACAAGAAGGCGAAGGCTTCGCCATCGCCATGCGCTGCCTCGATGCGGGCCGCACCCACTGGGGCGCATACTGCGTGGGCGCAGCGTCCCAGCTTTTGAGTTACGCGTTGGATCATGCTTCGCAACGCGAGGCTTTTGGAAAGAAGCTGCGCGACCATCAGGGTATCGAATGGACCATTGCGGACATGGCGAGTTCGCTGCATGCTGCGCGACTTGTCGCCTATGAAGCGGCATGGCGCTACGATCAGGGCGATGCGGCGGCACGCACTACGACAGCCGCGCTGTCCAAATACACGGGCGCAGACATGGTGCAGCGGGTCGCCGACGCGACCCTGCAGCTTTTCGGCGGCGCCGGCTATTCCAAGGACTACCCGATCGAGCGCATCTGGCGGGAAACCCGCGTGGTCCGCATTCTGGACGGAACGTCCGAGATCATGAAGCAGATCATTGCCCGCAATACGTTCCGCAATCACGAGCGGCGCAATTCACCGACCTGATCGCAGCGAAAGCATATGTCAATCACGGGCGGCGTTGCCGTCGCACCACAGGAAGATCGCAATGGCTTCGAGCACGACACTCAAACTCAAGCAGCAGCGGAGTCGCGAGCGGCGCGAGCAGATTCTTGCGGCTGCGACGAAGCTGTTTGGCGAAAAAGGGATCGATCGCACGTCGCTCACGGACATCGCGGCAACCGCCAAGGTGCCGCTGTCCAGCATCTATGACTACTTCGCGGACAAACGCGCGCTGGTGCTAGAGGTACCGGAAGAGAATTTCGCGGCGCTGTATCAGAGAACCGAACCGTTGCTATCGAAGGGAAGCGATCCAGTCGAGCAACTGAAGATTACGTTTCTCACCAATTTCGAGTACATCAGCGAAAACCCAAGCTGGGGCCGCGTTTTCTTCCTCGAGATCTGGCCAAGCGTAATTGCGGCCGAGCCGCAGATCAAAAAGGCCGTCGACAAATATGCGATGCGCTATGTACAGCTTATCAAGCAAGCCATTCGCGCCGGCTCATATCGCAAGAATCTGGATCCTTACACCGCCATGTCCCTGATGATGGGCGGCATGTGCCACGTCACCGCCGTTTGGCTGCTGTACGGTCGCAGATACGATCTCGTGAAGAAGGGAAAGGCCGTTTTCACGACGCTCGATAGCGGATTCTCAAACAACTGATATGAATGAGCTTCGAACGCACACTGCGTGGATGCACGGATCTGCCAAGGAATTGCAGGCGTGATGGATTGACCATGGGGTCTTCGGCGGTTCAGCGACCAACGATTGAGAAACGCGTAGTCAAAGCCTGCGCCGAGGCCAGCGGCTGCGGATGGCGGAGGCTTCTTCGCTGAAGAATGATTGGGTCCAGTGGTTATTGGTGCTCGGTTGCACGCCAATTCCGGGGTATTTGCGAACCGGCAATCTTTTCCCTAAAAGCTATCAGTCGCGAACTGAGGCTAGCCTAAGTAACGATGGATGATACCATCTATTGTCCTATGTTTGAGCTTGGGCATCGGTCAGGCAAATGCCCTCAAAGGAGAGCGCTCGGCGAGATGAGTGTTCAATGCGAGAGCGTTCGGAGGCGTTTAGGTTCCTGGTGGTCCTCCCGGTCTTCAAAACCGGTGAGACCGAGTACCTCGGTCTGGCAGGTTCGATTCCTGTCCGCCTCCGCCAATCGCCGTAACCCCGATGCTGCCGAGATGATCGGCCCGCGTACTGAACGATGACGACGCACGTCGTCGCGACGGCCGGTCACGTCGATCACGGCAAGAGCACGCTGGTTCGCGCGCTGACCGGGATGGAGCCAGACCGGTGGGAGGAGGAGCGCCGCCGCGGGCTCACCATCGATCTCGGATTCGCCTGGACGATCCTGCCCTCCGGGCGTGAGGTCGCCTTCGTCGATGTGCCCGGCCACGGACGGTTCATTCGCAACGCGCTGGCAGGCTTGGCAACCGTGCCGGTTGTGTGTTTCGTCGTGGCCGCCGACGAGGGGTGGTCAGAGCAATCCGCCGAACACCGCGACGCCATCGCAGCGCTCGGCATCCGTCATGGGCTCATCGTGGTGACCAAGGCCGATCGCGCGCCCGACCTCGTCGCGTCGACCATCGAGCGTGCCCGTAGTGAGTTTGCGCACACCCCCCTGCGCGACGCGCCCGCGGTCGCCGTTTCGGCGGTGCAGAACAGCGGGCTGGATCAGTTCAGGAAAGTTCTCGACGACGTTCTCGCCAATATGGCTGCGCCCGACGCCAACGGCAGGCTCCGGCTGTGGATCGACCGCGCGTTCAGCGTTTCGGGAGCGGGCACGGTGGTCACCGGTACCCTCACCGCGGGTACACTGACCAAAGAAGATCGGCTCCTGGTGACCGGCGAAGGGCGCGAACCGCAAGAGGTCGTCATTCGCGGACTTGAGTCACGGGACTCCTCCGCGGATGCTCTCCATCCGATGAATCGAGCTGCGGTCAACCTGCGCGGTGTGCCCGCCGGGGACATCCGTCGCGGCCAGGCATTGATCGCGCCAGACGATTGGTTCATGACCTCCGTTATCGATGTGCGCCGCATCGGCGGCGCCGCTCTCAATGAGGTGCCGGCACAGATCACCGTGCATGTCGGGACGGCAGCCGTACCGGCGCGGCTACGCGGCTTCGATGCCGAACATGCGCGGATCACCCTCGACTGGCCGCTGCCGCTGATCGTGGGCGATCGGTTGCTGCTTCGCAATCCGGACAGCCGCCTCGTGCTCGGCGGCGTTGGCGTACTGGATCCGGATCCCCCGCAATTCCTGCGCCGCGGAGACGGGACCCGCCGCGGGATGACGCTGGCCAACATGCCTTCTCAAGGTGACGTGCTGGCCAAGTTGACCGACCGGGGCGCCGTGGAAAAAAACTATCTGCGCCGAATCGGCCTGCTGGATTCCGATGCAAGGCCGCCACCGAATGTCCGTGAGCTAAACGGCTGGTGGGTACATCCCCCCACCTACGACAAGTGGCGACAGCAGTTGCGTGCCCTGGTGGAGAACGATGACCGGCGGGATCAACTCACTCCCGGCGTTTCTCAAGGAGCGGTGCGCGATGCCCTTGGTACAACCGCAGCGCACTTTATCGATCTGCTCGTCGTGGAAGCCGGCCTTGAACAGCACAATGGTTACCTCCGGATGCCGCGGGTACGCACCGACCTTGGCCGGGCCGAAGTCGGAGTAGCCAAGCTCGAGGCGCGGCTGCTTGCGACTCCGTTTCTCGCACCGCTGGCCGGCGATCTAGCCGCTCTCGGCCTTGGAGCCCGCGAATTGGCCGCAGCCGAGCGAGCGCGCCGGGTGTTTCGCCTTCAAGGGGGCGTGGTTCTGCTGCCGTCCGCGCCGGACCTTGCAATACATGCGCTGGCGCAACTGCCGCAGCCGTTCACCACCAGTCAGGCGCGGCAGGCTTTGGGAACCAGTCGCCGGGTCGCGATCCCGCTGCTGGAGTATCTGGACGGACGCGGCCGGACGCGCAGAATCGATGACGAGCACCGGGAGGTGGTGCGGTAACCGGGAGGCGAGTATCGGCTCTTAAAACGCGCTTACCCGCCACGAAGCCGGGCATGACACGAGGATCATTCCGCTTAAATCGAAAGCTAGCCCTTGCCGTCTTCCTCGCGGTTCTGGACGTGCACCCAGCCGAACCGGCCCTTGATGCACAGGTTGCCGTGGCCGACAGAGTGATCGTGGGGCGATGTCACCTTGACGATCTTGTTGTCCTGAACGTGCAGGTTCAGGTTGCAGCCAACGCCACAGTACGTGCACACCGTGGTGGTCTCGGTTTGCTCCGCCTCGTCCCAGGTGACTGAGGCACGCATATCGTACTCGGATTTGAACGACAGCGCCCCGGTCGGACAGACCTCCACGCAATTGCCGCAGAAGACACAAGCGGAGTCCGGCAATTCCGCAGCGTATTCGGTCGATATCTGAGAATCGAACCCACGCCCTGCGACCTGGATCGCAAAGGTGTTCTGCCACTGAGTCCCGCAGGCATCCACGCACTTGTAGCAGAGGATGCACTTGTCGTACTCGCGCACATAAAGGTCGTTGTCGATCTTGTCCGGTTGGGCCATCGTCGCCGCGACGCTGCCGTTCCCCGCGTGGTGCTCGCCAGGCTCATGAACATCGCGAAGAAGACTCTGGCCCGCCTTTTGGCCATAACGATCCGAGTCGACATTGTAGCGCTCTTTCCACTCGGGAATCCGCGGCGTGGTGGACAGGTCGACCGAGGAATCGAGCAACTCCAGCACGAGGCGGCGGCTGTGCCGCACCCGGTCGGTGTCGGTAAACACTTCCATGCCCGGCTGGATCTTGCGGGAGCAGGACGGCACGAGGACGCGCGAACCCTTGAGCTCGACCATGCAAACACGGCAAGCATTCTTCGGCGTGAGTGTGTCGCCGTAACAAAGCGTCGGCGTGTCTTTCCCTGCTGCGTTACAGGCCGTCAGGATGGTGCTCCCCTCCGGGACACTGACCTCCTTGCCATCAATGGTGATCGTGATCTGCCGGACAGGCGTATCCACGCCACCCTTATAGTGCACGTTCATATGCTCTTGCTCTCCTCAAGTACGCCAAGGCGATCGATGGCCGACTCGACGGCATTCCAGGCGGCTTGGCCGAGACCACAGATCGAGGAATCCTTCATCACCAAACCAACGTCGCGCAGCAGACCGACATCGCGCCCCTTGGCCGCAGCATCGCGGCGATTGTGCGCAATGCGCAGCAACGCCTCTTCCTGACGCACGGTCCCCACCCGGCAGGGTACGCACTGGCCACATGACTCGTCACGGAAGAAGCGCGCGATGCGCAACAGAATGCTGGGCAGATCAACAGTGTCGTCGAAGGCCAGCACCACGCCCGAGCCCAGGGTGGCGTTGTTGGCGCGCGCGCCTTCGAAGGTCAGCGGAATATGGAGTTCGTCGGCACGCACGAACACGCCTGCCGCACCGCCAAGCAGCACGGCCTGCAGCTTGCGGCCGTCCGGCACTCCGCCCGCGAGCTTGAGAATGTCGTCCAGAGTCGCACCGAATGGCACTTCATAGACACCGGGGCGCACGAGGTTGCCAGACACGCAGAACAGCTTCGGCCCGGTAGATCCTTCGGTTCCGATCTTGGCGTATTCTGCACCGCCCATCTGCATAATCAGCGGGACGTTGCACAGGGTCTCGACGTTGTTGACCACCGTCGGCTTGCTGAAGAGACCAGCCTCGAAAGGGAATGGTGGCTTGGAGCGCGGCTCACCGCGATAGCCCTCGATCGAATTGAAGATCGCGGTTTCCTCACCGCAGATGTAGGCGCCGGCACCGCGCCGGATCTCAAGCTCGAAGCTCCAGCCCTTGCCCAGGATGTTCTCACCCAGGAAGCCTCGTTCACGCGCCTTGTCGATGGCATTATGCAGCATCCGATGGGCGCGCGGATACTCGCCACGCAGATAGATATAACCCCGTTCCGCGCCGATGGCGTAACCTGCAATGGTCATCGACTCGATCAGCGCAAACGGGTCACCCTCGAGAATGGCGCGATCCTTGAACGTACCGGGCTCGCTCTCATCAGCATTGCAGACGAGGTAACGAGGCGTGGCCGGCTGCTTGGCGGTGCTCTCCCATTTGATGCCGGCCGGGAATGCCGCACCGCCGCGCCCCATCAGTCGGGAATCCTTGACCTCGCTGATGACTTTCCCGGGCTCCATTTCGAACGCCCGTCGCAGCCCGGCGTAACCATCCTTTTTGATATAGTCGTCGATGCTTTCCGGATCGACCTGGCCGACGCGCTTGAGCAGCATCAGGCCTTCTTGACCAGCTTGCGGTACGGCCATGATCGGCGGAGCCTCGGCCGCGAGTGCCGCTGGGCCATCGTTCAGTGCGAGGGCGATCTCTTCGACAGTGGCAGGTCCGATCAGATACTCGTGAGGCGGATCGCCAGCCTCCACCGCCATCGCGGCAGGGGCGCGCTCGCATACACCCAAACAGGGACTGTGCTTCCAGCCATTCGTAGCTCCGGCCGGGCCTAGCCGCTTTTCAAGATCGGCACAAACCTCCTTGGACCCTCGCGCCATGCAGGCAATGTCGGTGCAGACATGCACGACGCGCTTCGGCCGCGGATTGGTGGAGAACAGGGAATAGAACGTCGCGACACTATAAACATCGGCAGCCGACATGCTGAGCCGTTTTCCGATGTAGTTCAGCGCGCCGGGACTGATCCAGCCGACGCGATCATTCACCGCGTGCAGCGTTTCCATGACGAAATGCCGCTGGGCTCGCACGGCGTGGCCTGTGTGCGCACGCCGATGATCCTCCTCGTCGCGTTCTCCGCCGTGCCAGCCGCTCTCCCCGGACCCAAGCAGCCGATCGACCGCATCTCTTTCCTCTGCGAGCGGCTCGGCGCCGGAGAACTTCAGGTCCACAGCTTATCCTTCCTATTTTGCAGGCACGAGTTCTTGTTTCTCGCGGCCAGACTTGGTGAAAACATCTCTCTCCCAAGTCGGAACTTCGTTGGTCTTCTCCACCTTGACCGCCGTCGCCTTGAACTCGGCGGTTCCGGAGATGGGGTCGTTGGCCTCGATAGTGAGCGAGTTGACGTCCACTTCGTCGGGGAAGTTGCATGCCATGAACAGCAACCCGGGACGCAGTCCCGGCTCCCTGCGCACAGGCGCCAGCACAGACCCGCGGCGCGAACTCACGCGCACCCACTCACCTTCATTGACGCCGAGCCGAGCCATATCTTCCGGCGAAAAATCGACGCAAGCGCCAAAGCGGATCGGCGAGTTGAAGCCGCCGGACTGAACGCCTGTGTTGTAGTCGGTCAACCGCCGTCCCGTTGTCAGGCGCAACGGGAATTCGTCGTCAAGCTTGTCCACCGGCAGGCTGTGTTCGGGCGTGCCGAACGCCGCCAGCAGCCCGCGCTTTTCGGGATCCTTCTCCCAGAGCCGGCCGTGCAGGAATGGCGACTCAGGTCCGTTCTCGTCGGGGAACGGCCACTGCAAGCCGCCGCGTTCTTCGAGCAGACGGTAGGTCATTCCATGGTGTTTCGGCGATACCGCGCGCAGGTCGTCCCAGACCTGCTCAGCGGTTTGCATGGGCCAGTGATGACCCAGACGCTCCGCGATCAGACGCATGATCTCGATGTCATCCTTCGCACCTCCAGGTGGTTCCAGAGCTTTTCGCACACGCTGGATTCGCCGCTCGCTGTTGGTGAACGTGCCATCGCTCTCGCACCACGCCGCCGCTGAAGGCAGCACCACGTCAGCGAAAGACGCCGTCCGCGTGAGGAAGATGTCCTGCACGACGAGGTGATCGAGATTCTCCAGCCGCTTGGCGACATGTGTCGAGTCGGCGTCGGACTGAACGGGGTTCTCGCCGATGATGTAGAGGTTGGTCATATGACCTTCGTCCATCGCCTCCATCATCTGCGAGAGCGTCATGCCGTATTTCGGCGGCATGGTCACGTTCCACAGACGCTCGAACTTCGCGCGATGCTCCGCATTTCCGACGTCCTGGAAGCCTGGCAGGTTTTTGGGAATCGCACCCATGTCGCCGCCGCCCTGAACGTTGTTCTGGCCGCGCAATGGAACGAGGCCCGACCCCCAACGGCCGACATGGCCGGTGAGCAGCGCGAGATTGCACAGCGAGCGCACGTTGTCGGTGCCGTTGTGATGCTCGGTGATGCCGAGCGTCCAGCAAATCTGCGCGCGTTCTGCCTTGGCATAGTCGTGCGCGAGCTGACGGATCAGCTCGGCAGGCACGCCCGTCTCACGTGATGTGACTTCGAGAGTCCACGGTTCGCACTTCTTGATGTAGTCGTCGAAGCCGCTGGTCGCGTTGGCGATGAACTCCTTGTTGGTCAGGCCCGCGTGAATGATCTCGCGGCCAATGCCATAGGCCAGCGCAACGTCGGTGCCGACGTCCAGACCGAGCCAGCTATCGGCCCATTCCGCCGTCTTCGATCGGCGCGGATCGACAGCGTAAACCTTGGCACCCTTGTGGATCGCCTTCAGCGCGTGATGGAAAAAGATCGGATGCGCTTCTCGGGCATTGGAACCCCAGAAGACAAGCAAATCCGCGTCCTCAGCTTCACGATAGGACGACGTACCACCACCAGCTCCGAATACCGTCACCAGACCGGCGACGCTAGGAGCGTGTCAAGTTCTGTTACAGGAGTCGATATTGTTGGTGCCGATCACCGTGCGGGTGAACTTCTGCGCAATGAAGTTCATCTCGTTGGTCGAGCGGGAGCACGAAAACATGCCGAACGCATCGGGCCCATGAGCCTCGAGGTTGCGACGGAACCCATTGGCCGCACGATCAAGAGCCTCATCCCAGGAGGCTGGCCGCAGGACGCCATTGTCGCGAACCAGCGGTTCAGTGAGTCGCGCGTAATTCTGCTTTCCTTGTCGGCCCATAGCTGCCTCCCGGCTCAGTGCGTTGTTCGTTGTGTTCAATATACCACGATTATGGCGGGCAGTCATATATGAAGCTATCTGCACATGCCCTCCATAGGCGTGCGCGAATGTCGCAGGTGACCGATCGAACAAGCATTCGGCGTGGACTGCCGCCGCCCGCTAAACATTGCATTATGCGACGCTTCCTACATTATTATACGTATGACGCCCGTCTCCCCGAACAAGTCCAAAAACAATGCCGACAGAGCCTTGCGCTGCCCCCTCGCCGCTATCGAATCTCGTTGAGTTCGCCCCGGCGCTGGCCAAGCTCCCCTCCTGATCGGCGACTGAGAGAGGCCGATATGGATGCCGAGACATCCGCCCTTCGCCGTATTCCCGCGGTCGACGAAATCTTGAAAACATCGTCGGCCCAGCAGGCGGTCGAGCGCTTCGGCCGCTCGCGCGTGGTGGAAGCCATACGTCAGGCGGTCGCGGATGCACGGCGCGAGATCCACGCGGGCACGATTGCCGTACCCGGTATTGACACCATTGCCGCAAATGCCCTTCGGTGGCTCGAAGCGGACGCCCGGCCAAATACCCGGGCGGTGTTCAATCTGACTGGCACCGTGCTGCATACCAATCTCGGCCGCGCCATTCTTGCCGAAGCAGCGATTGATGCGGCGACGGTCGCAATGCGTGAAGCGTTGGCGCTGGAGTTCGATCTCGCACAGGGTAAGCGCGGCGAGCGCGATGCCCTGGTTCGCGGCCTGCTGTGCGAGCTGACGGGCGCCGAAGACGCGACCGTGGTGAACAACAATGCCGCGGCAGTCCTGATCGCGCTCAACACATTGGCCAAGGGTAAGGAAGCCATTGTGTCGCGGGGAGAGCTGATCGAGATCGGCGGCGCGTTTCGCATGCCCGAGATCATGGCGCGCGCCGGCGCCAGGCTCGTCGAAGTCGGCACCACCAATCGCACCCATGAAAAAGATTACGCCGCGGCGATCACCCCGAAGACCGGACTGATCCTCAAGGTCCATACCTCGAACTATCGCATCGAGGGATTCACCAAATCGGTATCCGGCAAAGCCATTTCAGCGCTGGCACACGCGAAGAATGTGCCGCTCCTGAACGATCTTGGTTCGGGCACGCTGGTCGATCTGGCGCGCTACGGCCTGACGCACGAACAGACCGTCGCGGAGGCGGTGGCCGAGGGCGCGGACCTCGTGACGTTCTCCGGCGACAAACTGCTCGGCGGCCCGCAGGCTGGATTCATCGTCGGACGCCGCGACCTGATCGCCCAGATCAACCGCAATCCGATGAAGCGCGCTTTGCGGATCGACAAGATCCGTCTTGCGGCGATCGAAGCAACGCTGCGGCTGTATCGAGATCCGGATCGGCTGGCTGAGCGATTGCCGACATTGCGGATGATGGCGCGGCCGCTTGACACCATCGAAGCCGCAGCGACGCGGCTGAAGCCTGCTATCGCGGCGGCTGTCGGGCCAAGATTTTCCGCTGACGTGATCGCCTGCGCAAGCCAGATCGGTTCGGGGTCGTTGCCGAGCGAAGTCGTTCCAAGCGCTGGAATTGCAGTGCGCGCGGTCGGCGCGCGCGGCAAGGGACGCGCGCTGCTTTCACTGGCGGCGACATTTCGTGCTCTGGATCAACCGGTCGTCGGCCGGATCGAGAACGATACGCTCGTGCTTGATCTTCGCTGCCTCGAAGACGAAGCCGCGTTCGTGCGCAACCTTGCGGCACTCCGTATCGGGGAACGGAGCTGATGGAGCCGCCTGATTACGACGTGACGCGGACCTCGGCCGGGCCCGCTTCGGTGTAGCCAACGATACGCGCCGCGCTATACCCCGCACCGTGAACCGTCTTGAGGATCGCCTGCGCGCGATCGGCGGCACAGGAAATCAACAACCCGCCTGAAGTTTGCGGATCGACCAGCAGGGCGCGCTGCCATTCCGGAAAATCATCAGGCAAGCGGACCGCATCGCCATAGCTTGCCCAGTTTCGTGTAGAGGCTCCGGTGATGTAGCCATGCTGCGCAAGGTGTGCGGCTTGCGCGAACAGCGGCACATCCACAGCTTTTAACGTGACGGTGAGCTTTGAGCCGCGCGCAAGCTCCAGCGCATGACCAAGCAGACCGAAACCGGTGACGTCAGTGATAGCGTGAACGTCCTTGTCGTCGGTAAGCTCTCCGCCGATGCGATTGAGCTGCGTGGTGGACGCGAGCATTTCGGCATAGCCCTCGCCCGACAACTCACCCTTCTTGATAGCCGCCGAATAGATGCCGACTCCGATTCCCTTGGTCAGGATCAACGCATCTCCAGGTTTGGCGTCGGCATTGCGGCGCACCTGCTCGGGACGGCAAAGACCGATAACGACAAGACCGTAGATCGGTTCAGGTGCATCGATCGAGTGGCCGCCGGCGACCGGAATTCCAGCGGAAGCGCAAACGGCGTTGCCGCCGGCGATGATCTGGCGCACGTCATCGACCGCGATCTTGTTGAGCGGCATGCCGAGGATCGCAAGCGCCATGATCGGCTTCGCGCCCATGGCATAAACGTCGGAGATCGCATTGGTCGCGGCGATCCGGCCGAAATCGAAGGGATCGTCCACCACCGGCATGAAGAAATCCGTAGTGGCAACCACGCAGGTGGAATCGTCGATCTTCCACACCGCGGCGTCGTCGCTGGTTTCGGTACCGACCAGCAGTTGGCGAAAGGGTGCAACAGCAGGCTGATTGGCGAGCAGGTCCTGCAATACGGAAGGCGCAAGCTTGCAGCCGCATCCGCCGCCATGAGCAAGGCTCGTCAGGCGCACAATGGGAGCATTCATTGTCAGTCTCCTTCGGATTGCGCCACGCAGCGGCAACCTCGTCAGCAGTCCGCGCATCAAGCGGAACGGCGATGGCAATATATGCGGAAATGGGAACGAACGGTATCGGTAGCTTCATTAAGCCATTGGAATTTCAGTTCATATTCTTAAAACGTGACTTCGGCTGTACCTTTTACAATAGGAGAACAGGGAAACGCTCGCTTTGCCACACACGGCTATTTCGCAGCCTTTGGTCGCAGTACGTCGTGTCGCCGAAAGGAACAACGATTTAGAAAATAGCGGCGCGCCTGCGATACATCGCCTTTTAAATCTTCAGGCCGCCACGCGACTTGTCGTCGCGCTTTTCGGGGTCGCCTGTGTGTTAGGCTGCCCTCTCGTTTTGGCAAGCGACGGTCCTTCCGAAGCGCCACGGAGTGTCGCTTCACATCCGCTAAAGATCTGGCACGGGCCGGAAAAGCATCCGTTTTTACTGGACGATTTGCGCGGCAATCCGCGCGATCTCCGGGCACTCTCCGGAAAGGTGGTGCTGGTGCATTTCTTCGCAACATGGTGTGAGCCATGCGTAAGCGAAATGGCATCGCTACAGCGGCTGGCCACAGCGACGCGCGGAAAGCCGCTCGCTATTCTTGCCGTCGACGTCGCGAAGGTCGATCTTCGCGTGCGGACATTCTTCGAAAAGCATCCGGTCGATTTCACCGTCGTGCTCGACCGCGATCGCGCGGTCAGCAAATCATGGGACGTCATCGCGCTGCCGACGACCTTCGTGCTCGACGCCAATCTGGCCCCGAAACTATTCGTCGAGGGTGACATCGACTGGTCAGCCCCTGATGTTTTGGCAGCAATTGAAACTCTGTACCCCGCTACGAACCGACCGCAAGACCAAGCAATCACCCACAAATAATCAGAACATTCCCAAGGAGGAAAATATGCAACGGCGAGAATTTCTGAAAGGAACAGCGGCTCTTTCATTGGCAGCCGCATTGCCGGGCGTGGCCCGGGCTGACGTCGTATTCGCTCCCCAACCCGGTGCATGGCGGGCAGTCGACCTCGTTACAAAAATCGCCCTCGAGAAGCCCGACGGAAAGATGCAGGCCTGGATTCCGTTGCCCTCCGTCACTGAATCCGCATGGATTCGAAACGGCGAAACGACATGGACCGGCAACACCGCCTCAGCGACACGCGTGAAAGATCCCAAATATGGCGCCGAAATGCTGCACGTGACATGGAAGGAAAGCGAGGCGGCACCGGCCCTTGAAATCACAAACCGGGTCGAAATGCGCGACCGGGCAGTCGATCTCAGCAAACCCGGTAAAGTCGCCCCTCTCAGCGATGCCCAACGGAAGCTCAATCTCGAAGGAACGTCCCTCATCCCGATTGATGGCATCGTGAAGCAGACATCGGACAAGATTGTTGCGGCAGCCAACGCCCGCTCCGATATTGAAAAGGCCCGTGCGATCTATGATTGGGTCGTCGAGAACACGGTTCGCGTCGCCGCCACCCGTGGCTGCGGCATCGGCGATATCGCGGCCATGCTCAAAACCCGCAATCTCGGCGGCAAGTGTGCCGATCTCAACGCACTCTATGTCGGCCTCACCCGCGCGGCCGGTGTACCCGCGCGTGACGTCTACGGCATTCGCGTGATTCCTTCCCAGTTCGGCTACAAGAGCCTCGGCGCCGGATCAGCCAACGTCACCAAGGCGCAGCATTGCCGGGCCGAGGTTTTCCTTGAGGGCTTCGGCTGGGTGCCGACCGATCCGGCCGATGTGCGCAAGGTGATGCTGGAGGAGCCTCCGACAAACCTCGCAATCAATGACCCGAAAGTCGCGGCTGCACGCAAGACGCTGTTCGGCGCATGGGAAGGCAACTGGGTCGCCTACAACACGGCGCATGACGTCGCGCTGCCGGGCAGCACGCATCCAAAGCTCGGCTTCCTGATGTATCCGCAGGCCGAGCGCGCATCGCTTCTTCTCGACTGTCACGACCCGGATAATTTCAAATACACCCTCACAGCGAACGAGGTGAAGCCGGGTTAATCACATCGCTTTAACGATGCACATCGCGCTCACGTAGCTCCAGCCCTGATGCTTGCCCCGCGTCAGGGCTGGCTTTCTTCGCAGCACGATCTCCACATCGTGATGGGAAAGTCGAGGCGACTGCCGCGCTTACAAGTGCACTGACGTGAAGCCTCTTTTGCCCAAGATTGCCGTGCAGACGCTCGTCATGCATCGGCGTAACGATCGCGCCGTGCGCATTTCGTCTGAGCAAGCACCTCGAGAAATATTTCGATAACATCGCCAATGTGGTCGGCGATGAGGGCTCGCGCGATCTGGCAGTTTCTCTCATGTGCATGATGGTCGGCGCTGTGACGCTATCGCGCGTGATGACCGATCCAGGCCATTCGGATGGCGTGCTGCAAGCAGCACGGAATGCGATGTTAAAACTGGAAAGAATAAGCTGCCAAGCTATCTGACCGAACCGCATGTTGGAAGTATCGAAACCTTAAGCGAGTGCGACGACTTGCGTGGAGAGCTTTCGGCGCGGGTTATCAGCTGAGATAGCACCGCCAACAGAGTTCGCGGTTTTATTCTGAGCGGTGGCAATTTTGCGCGCCTGAAGAGAGATTCGAACTCTTGCTATTCAGCGAGTGTTCGTTTCGGGTCAAAAGCAGACTTCTCCGCGCGCTGAAAAGCGCAGTTGAGACGGAAATTTCTCGCCATTCTGGCCAGCACTCAGTGCTATCGAACCTGTCTCCAGTTTTGGTTCTTTAAAAACGGGAATATTTTGTCAGGTGGCCAGAGAATACCGCTCGATTTCAGCCGCGCTGGCGGAAAACGGTCTCTGCGGAGAATGACCTCGCGTGAAAAGCCCGCCATTGGCGCGGCCTTTCTCACGCCAAAGAAAGAAATTCTCTAAATCACGCACTGGCTGGCTGGGGCGGGAGGGATCGAACCTCCGAATGGGGGAATCAAAATCCCCTGCCTTACCGCTTGGCTACGCCCCATCAGCGATGAACGATCAATCGGCGGGGGATGCCCCATCACCACGCCGCCGCGTTTAACGTGGTGGCCGATGGCCCGGCCGAAAGCCGCGCGCTTCGACGCTACGCCTCAAACCTGCGAGCCTCGCCGATTCATCAGAACCGGGCTGGTCTTAGAGCATTTTCCGGCAAAGGGGAAACCCGCTTTTTCAGGCAAAATCCATCCCGGATTGCCGGTTCCTGTTGAGGGGATGCATCCGCCCTCCTGCAAACGTGCCGAGAGAATTTCAGCAATATGACATCCGGCGGCGACGCGGCTGGTGCCCTGCCCGCGAAGTCCCCTTCCGCAGGTTTCGGCGCCCCAGCCAGTTGAGGCCCCGCCTGTTTCATGGGAAGACAGGGTGCGCCAGACGGCCTCCCATAAGAGCCGGGGCGCGAGGAAAAACGTCGCAGAACAACGGCTTATTGCAGAGACGCGTGCCTCGACCTGACCGATGCGCGCAGGACCAGACCGCCCGAGCACTGCCCCAACAGCGAGACCATGCCATGACCTACCGCGCACCGATCACCGACATGCTCCTGTCTCTCAACCATGGCGCCGGGCTTTTGGCAGCCGTGGAGGCCGGACATTATAATGGCTACGAGGCCGATTTTTCCGCGTCGGTGATCGAGGAAGCCGGCAAGTTCGCCACCGACGTGCTCGAGCCGCTGAACCAGCCCGGCGACCGCGCCGGCATCGAGCTCACCGACAAGGGCGTTATCACCGCGCCGGGCTGGCCTGACGCTTCCAACCCTTGTGCCATTGCCGGCGGGGAAGGGGTCCTCGGAATGGGAGGGGTCGGGCGGTCGGGGCCTGCGGCTGGGGGTGCATCCCGCCGTGAACGAGATCGGGAGCGCGTCGAACATGGCGTTCGGCCTGTGCCCGCTGCTCACGCTGAGCGCGATCGACGCTCTGGATGCCCATGGCAGCGACGAGTTGAAGAAGATCTATCTTGAAAAGCTGATCTCCGGCGAATGGCCCGGCACCATGCAGCTCACCGAGCCGCAAGCCGGCACCGATGTCGGCGCGCTGCGTACACGCGCGGAAAAGCAGGCCGATGGCACCTATCGCCTGTTCGGCACCAAGATCTTCATCACCTATGGCGACCACGACATGAGCGACAACATCGTTCATTTCATTCTCGCCCGCCTGCCCGGCGCGCCTGCCGGCACCAAGGGCATCTCGCTGTTTCTTGCGCCGAAATATCTCGTCAACGCCGACGGCTCGCTCGGCGCGCGCAACGATATTTATGCCAGCGGGATCGAGCACAAGCTCGGCATCCACGCCTCCCCCACCTGCACCATGACCATGGGCGACAAGGGCGGCACCATCGCCTGGCTCGTTGGCAAGGAAAATGGCGGCATGCAGGCGATGTTCACCATGATGAATCAGGCGCGCCTCGGCGTCGGCCTGCAGGGCGTCGGCCTCGCCGATCGCGCCTATCAGCGCGCACTCGCCTATGCGCAGGAGCGCAAGCAGGGCAAGGCGCTCGGCCACAAGGGCGACGGCTCCGATCCGATCATCATGTATCCCGACGTGAAGCGGAACCTGATGCTGATGCGCGGCCTCACCGCCGCCGCACGCACCATCTGCTACGCCACCGCGGTCGCCATCGACGTATCGCATCGCGCCACCGATCCGAAGGTGCGCGAGAAAGCCGCGGCGCGCGGTGCGCTGCTGACGCCGATGGCGAAAGCGTTCTCGACGGACGTCGCCAACGAAGTCGCTGGCATCGGCGTGCAGATTCACGGCGGCATGGGCTTCATGGAAGAAACCGGCGCGGCGCAATACATCCGCGACGCGCGCATTCTCACCATCTATGAAGGCACCAACGGCGTGCAGGCCAACGACCTTCTGATGCGCAAGCTGCAGATGGGCGGCGGCGAAGCGGTGTGGGATCTGCTCGGCGAGTTGAAGGCCATCGTCGCCAAGGTCGAAGCCTCGAACGATCCGGCGTTCGGCACCACCGGCGCGAGACTGCGCGACGCAGTCGAGTCCGTCGAACGCGCCAGCAAGTGGCTGTTGGAAAAGATCGCCACCGCTCCCGCCGAAGCGCTGGCCGGCGCGACGACTTATCTACGGCTGTTCTCGACCACGCTCGGCGGCTGTTCGCTCGCGAAGGAAGCGCTGGCCGCACGCAGCGATGACTCGGTTCAAGGCGATGCCGGGCGTTATGTCACGCTGGCGCGGTTCTTCGCGGAGAATGTCACTGTGCAGTCCGGCGCGTTCGAACGCACCATCATGGATGCTGCTACTGCGACCACCGGCGCAGATGCGGTGCTGGAGGGGTAGGCACGGCACCTGATTATCAAGCGCTGACTGTTTCACCTCTCCCCGCTTGCGGGGAGAGGTCGGAGGTCGAGCGCAGCGAAGACCTCCGGGTGAGGGGCAGTTGTGAAAAATCATAAGCACCCCTCACCCGCTCGCCTGAAGGCTCGCGACCTCTCCCCGTAAACGGGGAGAGGTAGGGAAAGGCGTTCTCACGCCAGCGGCTTCAGCCCGGCCTCGATTTCCCTGCGGCGATGTTCAAGGAACGGCGGCAGCGCCAGTTTCTCGCCGAGCGTCTCCATCGGCTCGTCGGTGGCGAAGCCCGGTCCATCGGTTGCGATCTCGAACAGGATGCCGTTCGGCTCGCGGAAATACAGACTGCGGAAATAGAAGCGGTCGATCTCGCCGCTCGAATGGATGCCGAGCTCCGACAGCCGCGCCGTCCAGGCGTGATACTGCGTCTCGTCCGGCGTGCGGAAGGCCACGTGATGCACGCCTCCCGCGCCCTGCCGCGCCATTGGCAAGTCCTTCTGCTCCAGCACATGCAGCTCGGCCGCCGGGCCGCCATCACCCATCGAAAACACCGCGATGCGATGTTCGCCATCCGGCGAGGCATAGTCGCGCATGCGCGTCATGTTCATCACGTCCGTCAGCACGCGGGCGGTGCGCACCAGGTCCGGGACGTTCAGCACGATGGGGCCAAGACCGCGGATTTGGTGTTCCGCAGGCACCGGGCTCTTCTCCCACGGATGCACCTCGCCACGCCCGCCGTCATCGACCAGCACCAGCCGCTGTCCTTCCGGATCCTCGAACGGCAGCGTCAGCCGTCCGTCGACTTCGGTCACCTTGCCGACATGCGCGCCGAGCTTGAGCAACCGGTCCTGCCAGAAGGCCAGCGCTTTCTCGCCGTTGACCCGCAGGCCGGTGCGCGACACGCTGCCGGTGCCGCGCTGTTCCCGCGCCGCAGGCCAGTCAAAGAAGGTCAGGTCGGAGCCAGGGCTGGCCTTTCCATCGGCATAAAACAGATGATAGGCGCTGACGTCGTCCTGGTTGACGGTCTTTTTGACCAGCCGCATGCCGAGAACCCCGGTGTAAAATGCAAGATTCCCCTTGGCGTGCGCTGAAATCGCCGTCAGATGATGAATTCCGGAAAGCTGCATGGCAGTATCCTTTCACAGCAGAGCGGCAGAAACCGAATGGCAATTATAGCCGTTCTGTCGGATGATGTAGGATAAGCTCTCAGGCGGCGCCAGCATCTCCATGCTGCAACGCCTCCCGCATTTCAGGGAACGACCATGACCGACCATGTGATTGTCACGGATGAAGACTCTGCACGCATCATCACGATGCGCCGTCCGGACAAGAAAAATGCTCTGACGCAAAAGATGTACACCGCAATCGCGGATGCGATTACGTCTGCGCAATCCGATCCGGAGATTCGCAGCATCGTCATTTCCGGCGGCTCCGGCGTTTTCACCGCAGGCAACGATCTGGAAGATTTCGCCAAGGCCAACACCGCGACAAGTGATGATGCAAGGCCGATGGCGGCGACGCAATTTTTGAAGGCTCTCGCCTACAACGAGAAGCCCCTGATCGGCGCGGTGGACGGTATCGCGGTCGGCGTCGGCACCACCATGCTGTTTCATTGCGACTACGTGCTCGCCAGCACGACGGCGACCTTCTCCACCCCCTTCATCCATCTCGGCCTCGTTCCGGAAGCCGCATCCAGCCTGCTCGCGCCGCGCACCATGGGCCATCAGCGCGCTTTTGCGATGCTGGTGATGGGCCGCACCGTCAGCGCGGACGAAGCGCGAGAGGCTGGCTTCGTCAATGCAGTCGTCGCGCCGGGCCACACCGAAGTCGAAGCGCGCAAGATCGCGCGCGAAATCGGCCTGCTGCCGAAGGAAGCCGTCGCGCTCACGCGCAAGCTGCTCAAGCCCCCGCGCGAAGACGTGTTGCGCCGGATGGATGAAGAGTCGCATCATTTCGGCGAGCGGCTGAAATCCGATGAGGCCCGCAACGCCTTCGCTGCTTTCTTCGCACGCAAGAAGAAAGCCTGATCATCGCCATCCCGACAGCGGAAAGACGAGTCCTGAAATGCCGACGCTTTATTATCATCACTCCGCTGGCCTCAATCATCTGACCGGACAGGGGCATCCCGAGCGGCCGGATCGCCTCCGCGCCATCGCGGAAGGTCTCGCGCATGAGAAGTTCGACACGCTGGTGCGGCACGAAGCGCCGATCGGCGATTTCGATACCGTCGCGCTATGCCATAGCCACGAATATATCGATGAACTGCGCGACATCTCGCCGAAGGAAGGCATGGTCTATCTTGACGGCGACACCTGCATGTCGCCCGGCTCGCTGGAAGCCGCGCTTCGCGCCGTCGGCGGCTCCGTCGCGGCCGTCGACGCGGTGATGACGAATACCGGGACCAACGCTTTCGTCGGCACGCGTCCGCCCGGACACCATGCGGAAACCGCTCGGCCGATGGGCTTCTGCTTCTTCGACAGCGCGGCGATCGCGGCCCGCTATGCCCAGCGCAAGTACGGCATCGCGCGTGCTGCCGTGGTGGATTTCGATGTCCATCACGGCAACGGCAGCCAGGAGATTTTCTGGTCCGACGGCAGCGTGATGTATGCCTCAACCCATCAGATGCCGCTATTTCCAGGCACCGGCAGCACGCAGGAGCGCGGCGAGGACGACACAATCGTCAACGCGCCGCTGCGCGCCGGCAATGGCGGCCGCGAATTCCGCGAGGCCTTCGATCTTGCGATTCTGCCGCGGCTCGAAGCCTTCGCGCCCGAGCTGATCGTGATTTCCGCAGGCTTCGATGCGCACTGGCGCGATCCGCTCGGCAGCCTCGAACTGCGCGAGGAAGACTATGCGTGGGTCACGCGCAAGCTGATGGAGATCGCCGACAGGTCCGCGCAGGGGCGAATCGTCTCGGTGCTGGAAGGCGGCTACGACTTGCAGGGACTGCGGGATTCAGTCGCCGTGCACGTCGCCACGCTGATGAACAACTAGCGGACTGCGCTTTCCAGCACACCGCAATCGCGCTAAACAGCCGCCACATTGCGCCCGCAAATCGTTCCTAGATTCCGCGGCGCAGATACCGATCTCGAAATTCGCAACGCGGGAAGCGACCATGGCCGACACCACCCACGCGGACGTCAAGAAGCTCAGCTTCGAGCGCGCCATCGAGGAACTGGAATCCATCGTGAAGCGCCTGGAAGACGGCAAGGTGCCGCTCGAGGAATCGGTTGCGATCTATGAGCGCGGCGAAAGCCTCAAGCGCCGATGCGAGGACCTGCTGCGTCAGGCCGAAGCGCGGGTGGACAAGATCACCACCGATGCGTCCGGACAGGCGGCAGGCACCGAACCGCTCGACGTGCAGTAAGGCAAACTGCGAGTCGCCGCACGGAATCGAGCGTAAGCTCCGGTCGTCCCGAAAGCGGGGATCCAGCTCCGGGCTGAGTAGAGAGCGTGATGCTTCGCCACACTCGGCGTCATAGCCGGGTTTATCCGCCATCCACGTTTTAACTGTCGCCAACAAGACGTGGATCACCGGGACAAGCCCGGTGATGACGTTGTGGGTTTTGAAGGATGAGTCCCCGCTTTCGCGGGGACGACATTGTGGATGCGGCCGCTATCGTTCCATAAAGCCCCTACCCGGTTCCGGGTCTTTCCCCCTGAAAACATGGGACTTATCGGGACTGCCTAACGTATTGGCATGACTTTGGAATTGGTATAAGTCACGGGTCCGTTTCGGACTTTTCAGGCACTTTATTTCTCGCCGGGCCGGACGCCCCCAAAAATTGCGGATTATGAACGTGTCACACCCGAGCAAGACCCCTCTCCTCGACGCCGCGCCGACGCCGGACCTGCTGCGCAAGCTCAAGCCCGAGCAGTTGCGCCAGTTCGCCGACGAACTGCGCCAGGAAACCATCGACGTGGTCTCGGTGACCGGCGGCCATTTCGGCGCGGGACTTGGCGTGGTGGAGCTGACCACCGCGCTTCACTACGTGTTCGACACGCCGCGCGACCGCATCATCTGGGATGTCGGCCATCAGGCTTATCCGCACAAGATTCTCACCGGCCGCCGCGATCGTATCCGCACTCTGCGCACCGGCGGTGGACTCTCCGGGTTCACCAAGCGTGCCGAAAGCGACTACGATCCGTTCGGCGCGGCGCATTCCTCCACCTCGATCTCCGCCGGCCTCGGCATGGCCGTGGCGCGCGATCTTACCGGCGGCGACAACAACGTCATCGCCGTGATCGGCGACGGTTCGATGTCCGCGGGCATGGCCTATGAGGCCATGAACAATGCGGGCGCGATGCAGTCGCGCCTGATCGTCATTCTCAACGACAATGACATGTCGATCGCGCCGCCTGTCGGCGCGATGTCAGCCTATCTCGCACGGCTGCTGTCGAGCCAGACTTACGGCTCGGCCCGCGAAGCGCTCAAGAACCTCGCGCACAAGCTGCCGAAGTTTTTCGAGGACCGCGCCTTGCGCGCCGAGGAATATGCGCGCGGCATGGTGACCGGCGGCACGCTGTTCGAGGAAATGGGCTTCTTCTATGTCGGCCCGATCGACGGACACAATCTCGACCACCTGCTTCCGGTGCTGACCAACGTGCGCGATGCCGGCAACGGTCCGGTGCTGATTCATGTTGTCACGCAGAAGGGCAAGGGCTATGCGCCCGCCGAAGCTTCCAGCGACAAATATCATGCGGTGGCCAAGTTCGACGTCGCCACCGGCACGCAGGTCAAGGCGAAGTCGAACGCGCCGTCCTATACGTCCGTGTTCGGCCAAAGCCTCGTGAAGGAAGCGCAGAAGGACGACAAAATCGTCGCCATCACCGCCGCGATGCCGGGCGGAACCGGTGTCGATATTTTCGAGAAGTCATTCCCGAACCGAACTTTCGATGTCGGCATCGCCGAACAGCATGCGGTGACATTCGCCGCAGGCCTCGCCACCGAAGGCTTCAAGCCATTCTGCGCGATCTACTCCACCTTCCTGCAGCGCGGCTACGATCAGGTCGTGCATGACGTGGCGATCCAGCGCCTGCCGGTGCGCTTCGCCATCGACCGCGCGGGTCTGGTCGGTCAGGACGGTCCGACCCATGCCGGCTCGTTCGACAACACCTACCTCGGCGTTCTGCCCGGCTTCATCATCATGGCGGCGGCGGACGAAGCTGATCTCGTACACATGGTCGCAACCCAGGTCGCGATCGACGATGCGCCGAGCGCGCTGCGCTATCCGCGCGGAGAAGGCCGCGGGGTCGAGATGCCCGAAGTCGGCGTGCCGCTGCCGATCGGCAAGGGCCGCATCGTGCGCGAAGCGGGCGCAGGCAAGCCGAAGGTGGCGCTGCTGTCGTTCGGCGCGCGGCTCGGCGAATGCCTCAAGGCCGCCGACGAACTCGATACGTTCGGCCTCTCCACCACCGTCGCCGACGCGCGCTTCATGAAGCCGCTCGATCTCGACATGATCCTGAAACTCGCGCGCGAGCACGAGGTACTGATCACCGTCGAGGAAGGCGCCATCGGCGGCTTCGGCACCCATGTGCTGCAGACGCTGGCGGATCACGGCGCGCTCGACAAGGGCCTGCGCGTGCGCACGCTGGTGCTGCCGGACACCTTCATCGATCACGATTCCCCGGCGAAGATGTACGAACAGGCTGGACTCGACGCCAAGGGCATTGTCGCGAAGGTGTTCGAGGCGCTCGGCAAGGACGCACCAGAAAAGGTGAAACTGGCCTGAGTTTTAGCGCTATGGGTGCGGGCTGGGGGGCGCCCTCCCCCGCCCGGGGGGGGGGGGGGTGGGGGGGGGGGGCTCGGGACCTACCGTAGTTTCGGCGCCCCCCCCCGCCTCGCTTTGCTCGGCGACCTCTCCCACGGGAGAGGTGAAGGAAGGCAGCAAATGACCCCTCGCAAGCGCGCGGATATCCTCCTTGTCGAACGCGGCCTATTCGAGAGCCGCGCCCGCGCGCAGGCGGCCATCGAGGCAGGCGGTGTCACAGCCAACGGCAAGCCGGTGACCAAAGCATCCGAAACGATCGATGCCGACGCCGAAATTCTCGCGGAGCCCGCGCATCCATGGGTCTCGCGTGGCGGCGTCAAGCTCGCCGGCGCGCTCGAACAGTATCCGATCGAGATCGAGGATCATGTCTGCGTCGATGTCGGCGCATCCACCGGTGGATTCACCGAAGTGCTGCTCGCGAACGGCGCCAGCCTTGTCTACGCCATCGACGTCGGGGGCGGGCAGCTGCACTCCAGCCTGCACGGTCATCCGAAAATCGTTTCGATGGAAGAAACCGACACCCGCTCGCTGGCAGGCAAGCGGCTCGACATCCGGCCC
>Ga0066256_1001361_pt1 | contig 34836 bp, 37 predicted proteins | sample ThiBio_1000_biof_FD_87107 | JGI IMG/M metagenome (GOLD analysis project Ga0066256, IMG submission 87107) | Wastewater bioreactor microbial communities from Cape Town, South Africa - Thiocy_expt_1000_biof (version 2) | ecosystem: Engineered > Bioreactor > Thiocyanate-remediating >... | reverse complement strand
TCAGGTGGAAAGGAGCGGAGGCAACGATAGAGCAGCGGCGAACTCCATTTTTATCCGGCAACCCTATGAATCAGAAAGCAAAAACGGATTCTATGGGGCATTTTTATACGTATCTCGGCTGAACCCCATCAAGCAGTTCGCGGACGGCCTGGGCGGCAGCGTCCGCAAGCTGCGCGGGCAGGAGGAGCGTTTGGGCGGCCGTAGCGTGGGTCTGGATAGATAGATTTCGTTTCATAATATGTATGATACACTATGACTATGACAATGTACCCGTGATAACTATCCCTTATCGGCGGTACAGAGTCCATGGGGCAGGGCGGACACACAGGAGCCCCCACGATGGCGCGGAACGGCATCCCCCAGACGCAAGTCAACGAAACCGCCGATGCGCTGCTGCGCGCCGGCGAACGCCCCACGATCGAGCGCGTGCGCCAGGCCCTCGGTACCGGCTCGCCGAATACCGTGGTCCGGCTGCTGGAAGCGTGGTGGGCCAGTCTCGGGCAGCGCCTGGCGGCCCATGAGGCCAAGGTCGCGCTGCCTGATGCCCCCGAGGCGGTGGTCGCTGCAGCGTCACAGCTGTGGCTTACCGCGCTGGCGGAGGCGGAGACGCGGGCCACCAATGCCATGGCGGCCGAGCAGGCGACGTTGGCACAGGAGCGCCAGGCGCTCGGCGAGCGCGCCCAAGTTCTCGAAGCGGCCATGGTCGATGCCCGCGAACGGGCTGAAGCCGCCGTGGCCACCTGCGTCCAGGTGAAAACCCGCTGCACGGATCTCGAGCGCCTCGCGACCGCCCAGAGCGCGCAACTCGCCGATCTGCAGGCGCAGCGGGATGCGCTGCAATCCGAGCGGGAGGCACTCTCGGCTCGGGTGACCGAACTCCTCGAGGCGAGCGAACAACTGCGAACGGAGGCGGCGGCGGAACGGCGTGCCTTGGAGAGCCAGGCGCGGCTCAGCGAAGACCGCTGGCTGCAGGAAGTCGATCGCGGCCGTCAGGAAATTGCGCAGCTGCAGAAAACGCTCGCTCGCCGAGAGTCCGAGATTTCCAAAGCCGCGGCGAACATCACGGATCTGGAAAGAGAAGCTGCCGGCACGCGCAGCGTCGTGGAGCGACTTCAGAGCGGCTCAGCCGCTCGAATCGACGCGCTGGAGCAAGAGATCGAACGCCTGCACGCTCAACTTCGGAACCGAAACGCGGTCGTCAAGCGGGCCTCGCAGAAAAATCCCGGCAAGCCCGCTGCTCGGCGGAGCAGTCCGAGAACCCCGTCGAAATGACAGTGGCATCAGACGTGTCGCGGCTCGCCATAAACCCGCAGCGCACGTTTGATTGGGGCGAAGAACGATCCCCAATGCGGGTCATAGATGCGCGCATCCAGAAAATGCAGTCGCCTGCTCCGGCGCGGCAGACCTTCGCGGCGGACAAGACGCCCGATTCCTTGACGGAACAGAATGCTGACGGCTCCGATCTCTGCCACCACCCCCGTTTGCTGGCGACGCCATTGTTGGGTGAGTGTTCGATTGGCTCCAATCGGAGCATTCGGGATGACCAGGTCAGTGAGCACCTTGTCGTCGGTAGCCGACACTGAACGCCCAATCACGCTGGCCAGCCCGTCGCCCGAAAGGTCCAGACCAGTCCAGGCTGCGCCTACGGCCAAGAGACAGGGCCGGATGCCAAGAGCAGTAGCGCGAAGGAAGTGCTTTCTGGCTGGCGTCTGGGAGATCAGGGCACCGTGCGGCAAACGGTCGGCGATCGCGACTTCCAGCGCCTCACGTTCGGCATGCGAGGTGAGCAGCACGAGCATGCCCCCCTCTCCGCTTTCATACGCCTGCAGCACGTACTCGGCAATCTCCTTGCGCCACCGAAGCGTCTGGATCCTCAGCTTGTCAGGATCTGGGGTTGACCGCTCCGTGGGTCGATAGAATCGCTGCTGATCCTTCGGATAGTCCGGCGTGACCGCGTTTGCCGGCAGATACAGCCGCACTGGCTCGTACGTCCATGGGGGCCGGATTGGTGCCATCGCGCGCAACCGATCGGAACGGATGCTCAATAGGCGCCGTACGTTTTCCAGGCCCTCGACGCTGACATCCTCATACAAGGTTGCCGAAACCAAGACGGCACGATCCTGCACCATCACGGTCCAGAGAAAGTCCAGTTCAGGACCGATGTCGTATCGGCCAACCTCAAGGCTGGGCCAGTGCTCGCTGGGCGACCAACTCACCCGCGTGGTCATCCCGAAACGCTGATTGTTGCTTTGTGCAGCAAGCTCCAGCGAAACCGAGGCCTCGCGCAGCTTGTTGATGATGGCGCGATTCACGTCATTGACCGGGACCTTCCGAGCGAGAATCTTTTGCAAGATGGTTCGGACGTTCTTCACGGCCTCCCGAGCGCCTGGGGGTAGCTGGTCCGCCATCTGGCCTTCGCCGGCGTGGCCCTCCCCCATGTGCTTGAGTTGACTCCATGCCTCCTTGATTCCCGCCAGCTCGGCCGCCGTGATCTTTCGAGGTACCTCGGCGTGCAGATCTTGGAGACTGCGCAAAAGGCCGGCGATGGAAATGCCTGTCGCAAAAAGCCGGGCGAAGTTCTCCTCGAGCATGTGCGCTTCGTCGACGATCAGCAGCCCGATCTGCGGAAGGCGGCCGGCGTCGCCAGCCACCATGCCCGAGAGCAAATCATTCTGAATCTCGTACAAGCGCGATCCTTTCCGAAGGTCGCTCTCCATTGCCTCATATTCAGCCCAAGCCGCTTGGGAGGCGCTGGTGCCGGCGTCCTCCTTGTACCCCTTGCGTGCCTGCATGATCCGGCGACGCACGTCGGTTGCCAGCATCGCGTGCGTACAGAATACCCATGGGGTATCACGGGCACGTTTGAACTGGAGCTGGTAGGCGACGCGGCCAGGGTCATCGTCGGGTGTTGCAGTGTCGACACAAATCTCCGTCGCATACGCCCATTCGCCATCACATGCATTTTGCAGGCTGCGCATCAGCCAGGCATGCCCCAGCGGGTCGTCCATCGACGCGGTCCCACCGGCCGCGAGCCACTGTGCAGCGGCGACTTTCCCCGGGGCGTCCTCGGGAAGCATCCGCAGCACGTTGGCGAGCGCTGCGGCACTCACGAATTCGCGCTGGCCAAGGATGGTCACCGCATCCGGGGTCTCCGGCAGGGCATCACGCAGTCGTTGCCACATGGCAACGGATTGCAGCAACACGTTGTAACTCGGCGCCGTCAAGATCGCTGTTTCGGTGGGGTGCGCGACACTCCAGTCCAACATGCTCGCGAGGAATACGCGCGTTTTGCCAATGCCGGTGGACGCTTCCGCGGCGATGACCGGTGGCCTCCCAACAGAGCGGGTCAGTTCCTTGTGCAGCCGGGAGAACATCTGCGCCTGTGCGTCGCGGGTTTGGTCGCCCAATGCTTCATTGAGGCGATCAAGGGTGGTGCGCTCGCGCTGAGGGACAGGTTCCGGGATATCGAAACGGTCGGCTTCATGCTCGCGTTTGGCGTGACCGTGCAGCAATGACGTGGCCAATGGCCCGATGCCCTCGTGCCCTCGATAGATGCGCATGAGGTCCGTGAGCGCTGCCTTGTGCTCCTCGGAGATCCAGATCGTGACACCTTGCGCCGCAATACCAGACGGGATCAGGGCGGGCGGTGCCCGGCCTTCGTCATGAAGCAGCGTGGCCAGGCGGTCTTTGGCGGCTTTCGGCAAGGAGCAATCCCCGTCGTAGGCGGAGAGGTCCTGCACTGGAATGCGAATCTTGAGCGAGGGCATGTCAGCTGGCGTCCGTATCATCGGCATCCACCAACGCATTACGTCGTGGCGGTGGCGACTGGGGGTCGAAGCGGTTGATGATGTTGAGTGCCCACCACTCACCCATGGTCAAACCGTGGAGGCGCTCGACAGCCCAATCGTCGCCCACCTGATGCAGCAGCGCTTCCACATCGGTGCGCAGCATGCCGGTCTTGGACGACTCGAGCTGGCGGTCGATCCACGCGGGCGGCCCCTTGAGCGGACGCTTGCGGCCTTCGGGGAGGGTGCTGGCCATGACCTCAACGATATGCTTGTAGGCGTCCAGTGCCTCCATCAGCACGCGGCGGCGGATCGTCAATACATCGCCATCCATGCGGACGAAGAAGAGCTCCTGGCTCAGCGATACGGGCGTGCGCCAGATCATGTGCTGCTGCTGGCGCGTCGAGAGGATGGCAACGAAAGGCGGCGGCGGCGGATTGAGCAGGAAGGCCGCCTGATCCTCGTTTGAGGCCAATTTGAATACCCCTTCCGCGCAAGCATAGGACTTGCTGTACTTCTGCAGCCAGTCCTTCGACCAGAGCGCCTGGCAGGCACCGCAAACATGCGTGCCACTGATCGCCCGCAGGTCGAGCTTGTTGTTGAAGGCATCGCCGAAGGTGGCCTTCGTAACCTTGTTGGCCTTTTCGCCGGCAGCAAGCGGTGCGGCGCACATGACACAGTGGGTGGCTTCCACCACCACGTCGGCGGCGGTCGGAACCAATCCTGCAGCCTTGAGATACACCTGGGACGATGACTGGATCACGAATGCACCTCGCTGGATACGTCGGTCGGGATAATGTCGAGCAGCGCTTTCTGCGTCGCCCGTTCGAGCATGGCGGGACCTGGAGTGCGGGTCACGCGGCCGTACCCCAGCGAGGCCAATGGCCCCAGGAACAGGCTTCCTTCGAAGCGCCAGTAGGAAAGAAAGACCATTTGGCGTCGGACGAGGACAGTGACGGGCTTGCCGGTACCGGTCTGGGTGCCGCTGATGGCTGGTACTGGGATCGCACGGCCCGGATCGGTCAGCACTAGAAAGGGTTGGTCGTTGTCGAGCGCCGAAGGCAGCCGATTCCAGACATCGAGTTCATTCCGGATCGATGCCTCCAGCTTGCGCTCGATCTTGGCCTTGATGTCCGGATCCAGTGTGGACTGGAAATGTGCCGTGTAATCCCTTGCCTTCTTTTCCACCACAAACCGCGGAATGCGGTAGGCCCACAGCTCCGTTGTGCTGGCCCGCACGCCGATGGTCCGATGGCTTACCTCAAGCGGCACCGGGGCGTTGAGGACGGTGGCCAGTGTGCCGGCGATGTCGTCGAGGCGATCGGCTAGAAAATCATTGGCCTTTGGGTCGCCGGCGACGATCCAGAGCTGCTCGCGCGGTGTGGACACGCGCAGCTTATTCCAGTCCTGGGCAGAGCCAATGCCAGCCGCGATGAAGACGGCTCGCCAGTCGGTCGCTTCTCGGATCAAACTGGCATCGCTGGCGGGCGGAAGTGCGGCCAGGAGGATGGTTTGCATTCCTTACCTCATTACCTATTGACAGGGTAAGGATACGGTACTACGGTGTCGACAAGGCCGCAACCTGTGCTGCCTTCACTCACTCCCATAGGAGCGTTCCGTATGTCCCTGCAGATTGTCGGTACCATCATGCTGACCACTCACGCCCATCAAACCGCGCCGGATGGCCGCGTTGGCAACAAATCCGACACCATCAAATCTGGCATGTTCTGCACTGACGGTCGCCGGCGACAAATCCCCTTCATCACCGCGAACTCCGTGCGTGGCCTGCTGCGCCGATGCGCTGCTGATCGCGTAATGGATGCGTTGGATACGCCGATTTCTCGCCAACTGTTCCATTGCCTCACCCGGGGTGCCGCATCCCGCTCGGGCATCGGTGCCGAGCCGACCGTCGAGGGTCTGGTTGAAGGTCAGCGCAACGTGTTCGCGGGTCTCTTTGGTGGCGGCCCGTACATGCTGCACAGTCGCTATGGCATTGGCCCCCTGCTTCCAGCCGTGAGCTGGCTTGGCCACATCCTTCACCCTTCCGTGCGGGATCAGGCCATCAATGTTGAGAACCTCACTTACCGTGATGCCGATGGCAACGTCCGCGATATCGGCCTCACCACCGAAATCATCCTGACTGGCAAGGACGACTTGATGGCCGGCAAGGGCCAGGACCGCATCGAAAATTATCAACAGTCCTTGAGTGAGTGGTTGGCACACGTCACGGACGGCCGTGAAGCCAAGGCGAAGAAAAAGGCCGCCGAAAAGGTTGCAAAGGCCGAAGGTACCCAGCTTGATGCCGCGGCGGCGGCCGGCGCGTCCAGTGATCTCATGGGGTTCAACTTCATCGAGGCCATGCTCCCAGGCACCCCGCTCCAGTTCTGGTTGCGCTTGAAACCGCTGGCCACCGACGCACAAGTGGGTCTTGCGCTGATGGCAGTGCGCGACTGGGCGAACCGCAATGAAGTGGGCGGTGCCTCTGCCCGCGGCTTCGGCCGCTTCGAGGCGCGACTCGCGCTCTACGACGACGCCACCCAAGTAAGCCCTGCGATCTTTCGACCCGGCGACCATGCCACCAGCTACGAACTCAGTGATGACGTGGCGGTCTACGTCGCAGCCGCCGAGAAGGCACTGAGCGAGTTGACCATCGAGGCGCTGGAAAAAGCCTACGCACCGATGCCGGAAGCGAAGAAGGTTGCTTGATGATGGACGCAATCCCCCTTCGTATTGAATGGAACATTGCAACACCCTGGTGTGCACCGGCTTTCGGGTTGCATTTGGACGGCCTGATCGGTCACGCGGTGATCCAAGAAGCCGAGCGTGACGGTCGAGTCTTCACGTCCTATGACGACCTGCTGAACACCCTGCCCTTCGAGCGCCACGACGCCAACGGTGACTGGTGCTGGAAGGCATCACTGGTGACGCCGCTGGCCGTACGTGGTTCTGAGCGGGTTTATATGACTGCCAAGACCGCCACGCAGTCCATGGCCGGGGCGATGGTGGATGGTCTGATCACTGGCCGCCCAATCAAGTCGATTGACACCGTGCGCGGCGCGTTCAAGAACGATGCGTTCTGGTACACGATCGAGCATGTTGATCAGCTTCATGCCTGGTGCATCGGTGACCCAGAGCGCATCACTGAACTGCTGGCGCTTGTGACGCATGTCGGCAAGCGCGCCCGCCTGGATCACGGCCGGATCGCGCTGCGCGAGCAGACCGACGCCGATGAGGGCGGGCTTGATTACAGCGTCGTCGAAGACCCGCTCGCCTTGGACCTTTGGAAGCGGCGGTGCATGCCAGAAGCCGTCGCGGGCTATGCGCCCGTTCAATCCCGTCTGCGTCCGCCGTATTGGCAGGGAGAAGGCGCTGTCGTGTGCTGGCGTCCTGTGTGACCGACACTTGTCGCGAGCTGCGCATCGCCCTCCCTTCAACGGCGGGCGATGTCTACCGGCAGCACCAACTGGTCTGGAAAGCGATGCGCGCCACGGGTGACCGCGTCCGAGACTTTATCTACGTCATGTTATCGCCGCATATTGCACTTGTGCGGTCGCGGCAGCTCAGTCGGGGGTCGGTCTCCGACGCCATTGAGGGGTCGCTTCGCATTCGCATCGTAAGTGCGCGCCAGGCCGGACATGGAGGGCTCGAATCGCTGGATGTTGAAGGAACCTTGAAATTGGCCGAACGCCTTTTCAGTGCTCATGGTTTCGTGATTGATGATTTGCATGTCGAAGATCAGACCCGCCTTCACGGGATAAAGGTCGATCGAAGCGGATGCCGCCTTAACATCGTTCTACCGGTCAGCGACCTCATGTTTCAGGGTCGGTGCTCGAACCGGGCAGGAGCCGCGCTGGCTTGGGCTAATGGCATGGGGCGAGGAAAACGGTTCGGCTGCGGTATGCTGCGCAAAGCGCTCTGAGCAAAGAGGCTCAAAGCACGCTCTTGAACAATTTGGCGCTACGATAACGGTCGATGGGGGATATTCATCAGCCGACCAGCGTGCCACTCCGGGCAAGGATCAGTCATCTGTTCCTTGAACGTGGAACCCTGCACGCTTCGGAACACTCGCTTGTGTTTCAGCGCGAATCCGGCTCGGTGGATATTCCGTGCGGCAAGGCGTGCGCGATTTTTCTTGAGCCCGGGACGGCAGTGACCCACGCTGCGATCAAAATGTGCGCAACCCATGGCACAACCCTGGTCTGGGTGGGAGAGGCAGGCGTCCATTGCTACTCGTGTGGTCTGCCTGGTGGGCCAGCGGGCACTCGACTCCTGATTCAGGCACAGATGCGACTCGACCCAACGAAGCATATTGACGTTGCACGGCGTTTCCACGAACGCATGTTCGGTACCGTGCCTCCACCTGCGCGCCAGATCGAGAAGCTGCGTGGGATCGAGGGCGGATGGGTAAAGAAGCGGTACGCTGAGATCGCCGGAGCGGCTGGGATCGAATGGAATGGTCGACAGGCACTTCCAAGGCGATATCAAGACGCACTCGGCTTCGCTACATCGACGCTCTATGGCCTCTGCGAAGCTGTCATCGTGGCGGCAGGTTACTCACCTTCGATCGGGTTCATCCATGCTGGCGACCGACGCTCTTTGGTGTTTGATCTGGCGGATACCGTCAAGTTCTCAACGGTTGTGCCGCTTGCTTTTGAAATCGCCGGATGTGATACCAGTGACGTTCGCGGCGAAATACGTCGAGCATGCCGCGACATGTTCCGAAAGCATCGCCTGATCGATACACTTTTCGACAATCTTGAGTATGCCATCGAATGCGGCTAGCCCTGGTTCGATTGATCAGCCCTCCGACGTCGTTGGTTGGCTACCTTCGCAGATACATGTTCCAGTTGGAGACTGGTGTTCTCCTGGGCAGTATCAATGCGCAGATCCTCAAGGAGTTGGTAGCCACAATGGAATTGCATAAGCCAAGGGGCTTTCTCGTCGTTTCAGACCCCTCTTCGCCGACTGGTTACGCTATCCCCTATTTTTCGATGAAAGGCACTCGACTGACCTCCATCGACGGCCTGCCATTTGTTGAAAGACCATATATTTCCGATAGTTAAGGCACAGAGGTTCCCCTGCGCATGCAGGGATAGAAGGTCTATCGAGAACAGAGACTAACCCATGTCGACGGTTCCCCTGCGCATGCAGGGATAGAAGGAAAGGCCGCGCAATGCGTGCCCGCATCCTCAAGGTTCCCCTGCGCATGCAGGGATAGAAGGCCAGGGCACCCCAGACGCCTTCGAGGGTCTTGCCGGTTCCCCTGCGCATGCAGGGATAAAAGGATATTTGGACTTGGAATCCCGCATCCATGCTCGGTTCCCCTGCGCATGCAGGGATAAAAGGGAAACACAGTTGGAACTTCAAGCAATTTTTTCGGTTCCCCTGCGCATGCAGGGATAAAAGAAAGAAGATTGCTGGCTTTGAGCACGCGTGCGGGGTTCCCCTGCGCATGCAGGGATAAAAGGAAATGCTCTCGCGCAGGCTGAGCTGATGTTCCGGTTCCCCTGCGCATGCAGGGATAGAAGAGCGAAAGTCCTGGTGGTGAGCGAAGATGAGCTGGTTCCCCTGCGCATGCAGGGATAGTAGGTAGTACATCGACTCGCGCACGTAGCGCTGATCGGTTCCCCTGCGCATGCAGGGATAGAAGGCATGCACCGCGCAATGCGCTGTCTTTGAGCGCGGTTCCCCTGCGCATGCAGGGATAGAAGGACATCTGCGCGCGCCGCATCAAGGCACAGGCCGGTTCCCCTGCGCATGCAGGGATAGAAGGGAAACGAGCGGGCCTTCACGCCTGACAAGCGCGGTTCCCCTGCGCATGCAGGGATAGAAGGAGCGCGGAGTTATAGGCGTTGAGGATGTCGAAGGTTCCCCTGCGCATGCAGGGATAGAAGGCGCCAGCGCCTGTACGTGCGCACGCTGATGCAGGTTCCCCTGCGCATGCAGGGATAGAAGGGCCATGTGGGTTTCCGCTTGCCGGACGCGGACGGTTCCCCTGCGCATGCAGGATAGAAGGGAGAATGCACAATCTGGGTTACCCCGTTGCTCGGTTCCCCTGCGCATGCAGGGATAGAAGGCGAACCCCACTGAGGTCCGCTCCGAGGTCTTAGGTTCCCCTGCGCATGCAGGGATAGAAGCAGAGCTGACCGCGCACCTGCGCAATGAGGTTGGGCTCCCCTGCGCAGGCAGGGATAGAAGCTTGTCACCCTCAGTGAACGGGTATCCTTCTTTTGTTCCCCCTGGACATGCAGGGCTGCAACTCCAGAATCGGAGGACATTCAAGTCACGGTCAACAAGATCCTTACGCAAGGCCAGCGCGCAACGCTTGCGAACAACCGGGTCTTGCGTGTTCGGCGTGTCGCTGGTGAATCACGGATCGTGATCGAGGTGCCTGCAAGCGATCGGCAGCGCAGCATCCAAGCAACCCTGACGTTCGGCGCCTTCGTCGAGATTCATCAGTACCAGAGCCGGAGTTTCCTGCCGAATGATGATGCGGCGGTTTTGGAGTGACTTCTGCTGGCGCATGCGGTCACCCACATCAGCGTGGCCGACGAGCTGGCTGCGGCTTGATGGATTGCTGACGCCGCCCTTGCGTTGCAGGTTTGTCATACGACACTTGCATCGACGAATTTGATCGCCACAGGAATGCCGTTATGACGAACTCCATTTTGCTCACCAATGGCGCAACGCTCGCCGCCACGATTGACGGGATGGGTGAAGGCGTAACTGGACAGGTTGTCCTTGTGCTCACCCGAGGTGAAATCGAGAAAGGCTTGGTTGGGGACGCGGTTGATCGGTTGATGGTGTTGTCGGACTCTGCACAATACACGCGACGGTTTGGAAACCGCTTGTTGGTCATGGTGGAGGGGTATGGCAGCGACCCGAGAGAACTTCATCAGATCGATGAGTGTCGACGCTTCTTTCGCGATCTCAACGCGCAATGGCCGTATTGGTTCCACTTCGCTGAACGCGACTTTCCTGGTGCATCGACGCTCGGCGTCGTTCTCATGCAGTTGCTCGACACTCAGGTTGAGGGCCGTGAGCGTGGGATTGTGACCGTCTCGATCGCTCCGGGTGGCTTTGGCAAACTGCTTACCCAGCAGTTCGATGGACTGAATGCGCTCTACGCCCTCCACGGCTTCTCTATGGAGGAAAACACGGATACCACCCTTGCGGTGAATGCGGCGCTCGAGCGACTTTTTGCTGCTCCGGGTGCGCTGGAATGACGGCACAACCGATGCGTGTTGAAACGCCATGCACCCTTAGTGTCGCGATGGTGTCCGCGCGACATGATGTCGCGCCCGAAGATCTCCATTCGGTTACCTGGGCCACGATTCACAGCATCGCCTGCCCTTCTGAACCCTTCTTGTCTTTTCTACAGCGCTGGGATCATTTTCTCGGTGCACGCGACCTGGGCAATCGCCATGGATCAGAAATCATCAACTGGTTTGTTGACCAGCTTTTGAGCCATCCGATCTCGAAATGGCAACTGCCAAGCTCGTACCTCACGATTCGCACGATTCGAAATCCCTTTGATGCGGAAAAGGCGCTCGCGGCGCTTGGCGCCCGGGTCGACCAAGTCGACCGAGAAACGAACGCCCATGCGCGACGCGCCGACGATGTCGAGAGATTGGGCGGCTCCCCGGCACGCGTGGCGTTCGCGCGCACTCTTGTCGCGCACAACCGGGAGCGTACGCGGGCCGACCAGAATCAGCTTCAAGCCTGGATCCAGGAGCAACTGGAGACTGCTCTCGCCGCATCGGTCGCCGCGCGGATCACAGACGCCGGTAGGTGGCGCTTGCCCGTTCCTGGCGATCTCTCGCGCAAACCAACGCCGGCATCGATCGAGGGCTGGTTCACGGCAACCTATGATGGTCGATCTGTTTACACGAATGACCATATTGTCGATCTGGTAGGTGAGCCGCACCTCAATGGATGGCAAGAACGCCGTGCGCTAGGCAACACCAATCCTGCGGTTGATGCACTGATCAAAGCGTCCCCGCGGACGAGGGGTGTGGTAATCGGAATCTACGACCAAGTCTTGGAGAGAAAGAAGACCCGTCGACTCGCCCCCGTGGTCGCGATTGCGTTCGGAGAGCGAGTGCTTTGCTTCGGTATCCGCCATGTCCGTTACTTTCTCTCGAAATACAAGGGTGCGGAGTTCATTGCACAAGCCGACGATCCGGTTGCGCTCGTCATGCAGGCCGGCCAGATCGTTGGCATCATTTGCTCGTGTCGTGAATACAACGATGAGAATGGTCGCGTAAGCACGACAACGGATGTCGCGGAGCGATTTGCAATGGCTGCGGCGGAACCCGCCAAGTGTGACGCTCCGGCGCGCACAGCCAGGGGCCGTGCGCGCCATGAGGCGCACGCATAAAGATCAGTCCTGCCGCCGAGCTACACAAATTTCCAATCGGGGAAGCCTGCTCGCAGGAGGATCTTTCGGGTTCGGCCGTCGTCAAATCGAACGTCGTAGACAGGCCAATTTTCAACAAGGCGTTCACGTATCACCCCGTCCCCCAGACCCCTGTGCCAAATCCGAAGCCCGGCCATGGCATCCAGGCATTCTTGATCGAGAGGCTCGTGATTTGCGAGGTCTACCGCCTCGATTTGTTGGGTGCCGTGGCGTATGGATCTTCGAGGACGAGGATGCTCGACGAGACGTTGCGCGGCAATCTGGCGGTTGATGTCCTGCACCCGGTGTTTCAGTTCGTCACGCGAATCCCGCCAGGCCTGCGCTGCGGCGGGGTGAGAGAGCCATTGGCGGTTGCTTGCCTCACCGAGTACCAGATGCTCGAACCGCTCCGGATCGAGCGCATCCATCAACCGCACCTTTGACAGGTCAATTTCCAGCATGCGCGCGCCATCGGATTGCACCTTGCGGATTTTGGCCTCGCCCACCGCGTGCGCCACCCGAATCTCGATCAGCAGGATTCCCTCGGCGTCGACGGCTGACACATCAGGCTGCAGGTCGCCCTGGCGCTTCTCGATCTGGGCGGATGTCAGAGCCACGACCCGACCGGGAATGCCGACGTTGTGCCCGTAATGCGTGTTGCCGCTGTCGTCTCTGCTGCGCGGCGGATTCGGCATGATCGGCGTGCCATTCCATGCCGGCAGCATCAGGCGTGCTTTCTCCGCGATCAGCTGCTTGGCATGCCAATGTATCGCCGTCTCGCCGGCGTTCCAGCACTCCAGGTTCACCCGGTAGTGGGTGAAATGCGGCCGCCGAATGCGGCCGGCGTTTTTGGCCAGCAGCGGCCGGCCGCACCCAGGGCATCTGCATTGGCAGGCGAGCCCGGTTTCGACTTCACGCGCGGCGTATGTCCTACCATTGCGGACACCGAAGGGTATGTGAGTATTGAATCTGCCGTTATGCACGCGGGCGCTCCGACCTCCTGAGTCAGAGCGCAACGATCGGAGCTGGAGATGGGTGAAAACAGTCCCAAAGACCGCGAAACCATCCAAGGACACCTTTCGGCGATCGAGGCGCTGGCCTCGTGGCTTGAGCGCGAGGCTGGAACCCAGCGCATCCCGCAAATTGTGTCGCTGCTGGTTGCGGATGCTGGCGTCGCCTTGCGTGCGAATCGCCCTCCTCCGGCCGTGGAGGTTGAATCTCTCGCGCAGCGGTATTTCGACACCCACGGCGGATCGCTAAGGGGCGAGCCGGCTGGCAAGTGGCTTCGGCGCGGCAGGATGGAGGGCTGGTGGAGGGCACGCGAGCGCCAGATCGCAATGGTCTGCGAACGGGCGGGCAGCGCCTGGGTACCGCATCTGGTCATCAGGAGTGGCGGCGGTCGGGGCAATTCGACTGAATACGCGATCGCTTTTCGGCCACTGGATACTGAGTCGGAGCCGGAGCCAGTCGAGTGCCCAACGCCGAAGGGGCGCGTCCTGACGACGATCCACTACGACGTGAATCCGGCCCAGGCCGCATGGTGGGTTGGATGGCTGTCAGCGGTCCCGCAATTCCACGTCCGGTCCTGGCGCGGCTGGGCGCTCTTGGGGCTGGTCGGCATGGCATTCGCATGGGTTGCGCTGGCCACGGTCATCGTCGGCCTCTCGATGTGGCACGACCGCCCGATTTCGGGGCGCGACTTTGTTGCGATGGCTGTGGTCGGATCAATCGCATGGGTGCTCTGGCGCGTTCTCCGTTCCATCTGCGTTCTCCCGTGGCAACGGGTGACCCTGGCCCCTGACAGCTTGCTGCGTTACGACCAACTTCATGCGCAATTTCGTCTGACGCGCAATACGCAATCGCGGGCGCTGGGCGGATGGTTCAGCCTCGTGCGGCATTGGGGTACCTGCCCGCTGTGTTCAGCGGAGGTGGATCTGTGCCCCGGTGCAGACGCCTTCCCAGGCCGAGTGGTCGGCAGATGCGCAGATAGCCCACTCGAACATGTCTACAGCTTCGATCCGGTAACCTTGAGCGGTTGCCTGCTGATCACCGAGTCGGCCAGCGTGTCGCCTGGCAGGCCTCCCGAAGATCAGCCGTGATGCCTGTCCTGCTCACGGTCTGCGCGGGAGGGTTGGGCCATCATGGGCCAGCACCTGATGCATCATCATGCGGAACGCTGTCGCCTCGACCTGCCTGAACACACGATCCGATGATTTCGGCAGCAGTCTCACTTGGTGAGATTTGCACTTGTCTTTGCAAGACAAGTCCAATGTGGAGACGTAGAATCAACCGGGAACAGTTACTGGACGCGGTGCCCGGCCATGTCTGCAGATCTACCTTCCCCACTTTTTATTGCAAGTCCCGATCTCTGGCTCGCGGTCCCGCATGACCGCCAACATCCGCCGATCGCGGTGGCCAGCAGCGAGTGCATCGATCTGCATCGTCTCCTTCTGGATGCCGGCATTGATCCGGATGCCTGTGACATCGGTCGGGCGCGGTTGTCGAACCTCGACATTGCGGTGGATTGGGATCGCGTGATTCACCAATCCTTCGACTGAGCATCTGCCAATGGCTTGGCGGTGGTCCAATCCAGACAACGGCCGCTGGTTCGAGGCCCGCATCGAGCGCGATCTATTCGGCGAGCTTGTGCTCGCAACACGCTGGGGTGGACGGCAACGTGCGGGAATGCGTGTGCGCTGCTACCCGATCCGGTCGCGCGCCGAGCTGCGCGCCACGCTGCACCGCGTCGGGCGTCGACGGAGCCGCCATGGTTATGAGGGGCAAACCCGCAACAAGCATGGCGGCGGGCAGTTCGATGCTGCTTAACCCGTAGCTGCGCGTGGGACTGCCGCGCTGTGCTGGCGGTGCCCCGCATCGACGCACAGATCTTCCGGCTCAGCCACCAACCAGAGGCGGGATCGTAGGGCTTCCCAGTTGCTCTCTCGCTCGCGGACCAGATGCATCAGCCAGGTTCCGAGCCGGGGCGAGGCCACTTCGTACAAGGGTACGGCGCAATAGGGGACAAGCAGGTTCTTGCGCGTGAGCTCCTGGATGCCGGTTGCCCCTTCCAGGAGAAGGATGTCGATATCCAGCGCAATGGGGGCGTTTCTGGAGTCGTCGCGTTCACGGCCAAGCTCGCGCTCGATGCGCTTGGCCAATAGCTGCATGGCTTCCGGCTCAAGGCTGCTGGTGAATGCGAGGCCGACATTGATGTAGGGCGCGTAGGGAAGATGCCCGTCTTGGCCTTCCCATGCACATGAAACAGCCTGGATGGCCAGGGTCTTGTCGGCGAGTGGGAGGGTCTTGATCGCCCGCTTGATGGTGGACAGCCGAGCGCCCGAATTGGCACCCAGAAGGGCGTAGTAGAGCGTTGGGGTACTCACAGCGGGCGCGGATCCACATCGGATTGCAGCTTGAGATTGTCCCGGGCCGCGGCGCGACAGAGGCTCTGGATCATCAGTGCGAGATCCTGTCCGATGAACACCTGATCCATGGGCGAGGACAGAAAGTTCTTCGGCATCCAATTGGTCATCCACAAGGACAACACATCGCATCCTTCAACGGTCGCCGGCTCGACATGTACCTCGTACCCGACATGACGTGCGCCGCGGATGGCATGCATCAGTGCGTGCGGGATCAGTGCGTCACCGACCGCATTGGCCAGTCCCGGATCACACAGGTGATCACGCTCGAGGAACAGAATGACGATCACGCGATAGACGTTGAGACCCACCCACAAGCGGATGGTGCTGCCGGCGAAGGTCAAGGTGTAGCGGACGCCACAGACCTCGATGAGGCGACTTGTATCGTCAATGCTGACCGAAACCGCATCCTCGAAGCCCATCAAGGAAAGGCATTCGGGGAAAATGCGCGTCAGGACATCCCGCGTGGCGGCCTGGACATCCTGCAGGGTTTGCTTGGTCGCGCTTTTCCCTGCCAGATTGGCGGCCTCGGTGTTGTCAGGTGCTGGCGCTACAGGATTGCTGCCGAGGGGATTGTGTCCAACATGCGCGCGTTGCACGTTCAGTGGTGCCAGCGTACTCATCGATGTGCCTCGTTGGGAGTTCCCTCAATCCTAGAGGTCGAGATCGAGTGCGGATGCCGGTGCTGGACCGGGTATTACGGTCCGGCACCGACGCAGACGCTCAATTGCCGCCATTGGCGGCAGCACGTCCCCGCGAGGCGTTGGTCATCATCGTGCCGGCGACGCGGTGCAACAGCGGAATCAAGGCTCCGTAGCAACCGGCACCAAACAACGCCTTGTCCAACTGCGCCACGAGCAACGCGGCCATCGCCGTGGTGCGGCCGACGCCCACCGGCAAGATGCGGATGGAATTGGCATTCTTGTTTCCAGCACGAACCAGGAGGCCCCCGGGCTGCATTTCCAAGGACAGGAACTTGGCATCGTCGCCATGGTTGCGGAACTCGACTTTCGGCGCGAATCCGAACAGTACCGCCGCGGCCTCGATGATTTCGTCCTGGGTCAACTGGATCACCAGCTTGTTCTTCCAGTCATAGTTCTTGTCGCTGATCATCGTGGCCAGCTCAAACCGCACCGTGGGTGCGTCACGTCGGGTCACGTCGGATTCAACACACAGCGCGGCCTTCTTGCCGAAGGCTTTGACCTGCAGCCGATGAGTGCCGGGCGTGGACGCACCCGAGCGTCCCATCTCGGGGTCAGCGGCCGCATCATCATCCGGATCATTCGCCATGTCCGGTCCCTGCTCGGGTTGTGGTTCTCGATTGCCTTGGCGCACAGGGCGCGAGAACTGGGCGACGTTGTTGTGGCGCGGCCCTGGTGACGGAGCGGGTGCGGCAGGCTCCGCCGCTCGGTGCGGGCGTTCCTCGCCGGCTTCGCGAACGGCACCGGCCACCTGGTCGGTGAGAAAGCGGAGAGCACCCAGACTGTCGCGGCTGGTGGCGCACTCCGCACGGCGCAACGCGCGCATGATTCGCCCCCTGCCCGCCTCGGTCTCCGTGGTGGCGTTGGTAAAGAGCAGTTTGAGCGAGCTGGGCGTGAGACTCGCTTGGATCTTCATGGCCCGCAGGCGCTGATTGAGCTCGCCGAGGTTGGCTGGGTCTTGATAGGTGTTCATGGCACTCCTTCCGGCATTCCGGTTCATCCACGAATACCGCACTTCCCCATCCACGCAAGGGGGTGGATCGCATATTTCGGATTCTGGACAAAAAAAAGACCCGAGAAATCTCTCGGGTCTTTTGGGGTTGCTTCCTGCTATCGTCGCGCCACGATTATCTCGGGCGAAATGGTAGCGATCTTCGGCACTGATTGGCCCATTCGCTGAAAGGGCGTCAGCATTTTCCACGCACTGGCTCCGTGAAGGTTGAACACATCCAGCCAGTCAATCGACTTCTTCCCTTCGGGGATAGGCCAGGGCGGCAGGATCGAGGTTGCCCGCAACCCTCTCGCCCGCAATGCGCCTACCAGTCGTTCGGCAGACACCAGCCCTCCCCCGCTCACATCCTTGTCGCCCCACACCCACACCGCATCGATGTCAGGTGGAGGAACGAACGCTTCCATGAACGTCGTTGACACCGTTGACCAGGTTGTAAAGCCGGTCATCTGATGCACGGCCAATGCCGTCTCGATGCCTTCCGCCACCGCAAGCACGCGGGACATGACCCCCGACAAGCGGATCGCACTTCCCATCATGGATCGCGTCGACGGATGCGCCATCGATTTTTTCGGCCACTTAACTGGAGCCTTTCCTGAGCCATCCATGGCCAGATAGGTGCGGTGGAGGGTGACAATCTGGCCCTCCACGTTGACGACCTTCGCCACCAGTGCCGGGAAATGCCCTTTGTGCGTCCGACCCTCGTAATACGGGAGTCGGCGGACGAAGCGCAATGTCCCTTGAAGGCCAACCGGCACCTTCAAGCCCCGTGAAGCAAAGTAGCGTCGGGCAATCAGAGCCTCCGGATGATCCAGAGGAATTGACGCCTGCCACACCTCTTTCAACTTCTCGATCTTGCTTTTGTTCTCTTCGCGGTCGTCCACCGGTGGTGCGATTGGTGCCCGAACGCGAATGGGGGTGCGTCCCGTGTCCATGGCCCGCAGATGCCCTCGCGGGTCCACGAGATTCAACACTTCCTTGACTGCTTCCGGGAAACTCCACCCATTTACCAGCATCAACACATTGAAGCCGTCGACACGACGACCTTCCGTGCAGGTGTTGCACAGCCCGTGGCCCTCGACGGAGTCCTTGCGCAAACGGAACCCGTCCTTGCCCCCATGAACAGGGCAAGGAACGTGATGTCCGATCTTCGACAACGCCAGGCTGAGACTGGGAGCAAGGGAGGCGAAAATCCGCTCCCAATTCCCATTCGTCAGCCTTTTGACAACTTCCATGTCAAAGCGCTCGTATTTGCGGCCGTTCATGCTGCGATCCTCCCTCCAGTGAGGTTCTTGCCCACCACATCAAACAATGCCGATGCCAGTTCGTCGACGCTCTGGATGACAGCCCATTGCGGAAACAGCGTCCGTACCGCGTCATGGCCAATCCCGATGCCGATGCACTCCACGTTTCCCTGTGAGAGCTTGCGCACCATTGTCCTCACGCCTTGTGCGTTGTCCGGCGCACCATCCGTAATAACGATCATGAGCTTGCGCTCTTCACGTCGCGACGCAAGGTTTGCAGCACCCCACAACATGGCTTGTGCCATGGGCGTAAAGCCATCCACGTTGACCGGGAAGCGACTGGCGACTTGCCGAACATGCTCTTCCCATTGCTTGAGGATGAGGATGTCCGGAAAAGCACAGGCCGCCGATTTCACCCGGGGAATCTGCCCCAATCCCAGCGCGACAGCCAATGTGGCCTGACGTGCAATCTCGATCTTGTGTCCCTGCATGGAGCCGGAACGATCAAGCAGGATTTGAATCGCCGTACTCACGTCGCGTTTGACTTCCTTGCGAAGGAAAACGCGCGATTCATTGGTGAACAACCGATGCAACACCTGGCCATCGAGTCGTTGTCCCTGGGCAACGTGGGTCCGCTTACGCCGCGCATCCGCTTGCAGTTTGGACGCAAGGCGAAGGCGCAACTTCTGCGAAGCTTCCGCAACCAACGCCAGTTCGTTGAAGCCCATGTTGGCACCTACTGCGACCGTGCCTGGCGTTTGAACGGGATAGGCTCCTCCCTGGCACTCCTGTTGGACGGCCTCTTCTGCGGCGGATTCGAGCATTCCCTTGAGCGTGTCTCCAAGATCCGTATCGCCGTATGCCTCGTCATCGCCCTCGATTGCCTCTTTCAAGGCTTGCCGTTGTTCCGGTGTCATCGGGCTGTTGTCGCCGCCCGACCCGGAGGATGAAGTGCGTGCGTCGCCTTCGGGTACTTGCGCATCGTCACCGGATGCGTCGCCACCCTCGGAGTCGCCCTGTCCACCAGCGCTGGATTCGGTGTTGTCATCACCTGAGTCCTCGTCGGTATCCGAGCCGTCTTCGGATGCTTGCGCATCGTCATGGCCGGACGCGTCGCCTTCTTCGGAACCATCCTGTTCGCCGGCATCGGAGTCGCCGCCCGACTCTGAGGATGAACCCTCGTTGTCGCCGCTGTTCTCCGAATCGGGAGATGACTTGCTCTCCTCCTCCTGCCGCTCCTGTTCCTCCTTGAGCGCGGCGGCCAGTTGCCGGGCCACTTTCAGGGATGCGGCGGTGTCTTTCAGGTGTGCCACTCCGGTCGTGATGACTTCAACCTTGATGGCGAGCGCCTCACCGAATTGCTCGATGAAACGCTTGTTCCAGAGCGCGGCCACGGCCTGCGTCGGCTGGTCCAGCTCCCGATAGCGCAAGGCGGTCAGCATGCTCATGGCCAGCACTTGAGCGGGCTCTGCCTGGCTGATGGATTCCAGATCACCGAATTTGCCGGATGCCTGGATGACGCCCGCCAGATCCCGCAAGACTGCCGCAGAACCGGGATACTTGGCGTTGCGCCAAGCCTCCATGCGGATGTCTTCGACTACGTTGAGAAGATTCCTCAACAGGGGCGACTCCGAAGCGGCCTTCTTGAAGACGTCCATATCGGTCGTCTCGATGTGGCCGGTTTCATGGTAGAGGTAACCGAGCACCAAGGCCCGCAAGACATGCGGGGCGTCCATGGGCAACGTCGGCAACTGGATACGCTTGCCATCGGTACATGCCTGATTACCGCCGATGCTGACCCGGATGCCATGCTTGCGGCCGAATGCGACCGCCAGGATGGGCAACGAGGCCAGAAGTCCCTGGGTATCCCTGCGCGTGGATTTGAGTCCACGGAGTTCCTCCAGCGCTTTACTGACGCGCTCCAACTCGAGTGCGCCTTCATCGGCGGTGAGGTCGCTGGCATGGTGCATGCGGTTCAGTTCGTTCTGGATCTGGCTGGCCAGCCGGACCGGTGAACCGCTCTGATGAGCACTGTGCTGTGACATTGGATTTCTCCTTGAAAGGATGCCCGGCGTGAGCCGGGCATCGTGGGATCACAGAACCAGAGCGTGTGCCTCGAACTGAGGGACCGGCTGGGCCGGTTTCGGGGCGGGACTCACGGGCCTGGCTGCGGGATTGGTCCTGGGCTTGGCCTTTGGTGCAGGAGTGGATTCCTGCGCGGCGGGGCTCGGCGTCTCGACCGGTGCGGTGACGGAGGGAACATCGGAAACCGACTCGACGGCCATGGCGGCCGCTTCGTCTGCTTGCTCTTCCGAACCTGATCCCTCGAGGGTGATCTCGGCATCGGCGTCGTCGGCATCCTCGGCTGCATCGGAGCGCGTCAACACGGCATAGCCATGCTCACGTACCTTTTGCGGCGAGGTCAGCATTTCCAGAAGGCCGCGAATTGCTGCGGTCTCGGTCCTGCTGAGAATTCCCGAGGCCGGCAAGCTGGCAATGACTCCGGCAATCGATTCCGCGATGGGATACACCAGCGGGTCGACCATCGAAAACGAACGCAGCTTGTCAGCGAGGCCGGCAACGGGCTGAATCACCCGACGCTTGACCTGATCCTTTCCCTCGAACGACTTTTTCAGCAGTCGAGTGGCGTTCGCAGACAGGTCCTCGAGGAGGATGTCCACAATGGCGCCTTCCTGGCGAACAACCCCTTCGTTGATCGGGTCGTTCACGTCATCCACCGCTCCCTGGATGCGAAACATCGTGTGGGAGAAGCGGTAACGCGCCCGGATGTTTGCGGCATCCGGACGCCTGCGACGCAGCATGTCGATCATCTCGACGTGCTCCCCGCGGGTTTCCCAATCGGTGATGTGCTTATCCCAATCACCGGCGAGTTTGTCCGCCTCCAGGAGGTATTCATCCCGCAAGGCTTTCAGCTCGGTGTGAATGGTGTTGGCGCGCTCCGGGGGAACGGCCCAACCTGACAAGACGGGGATGCCCGCTTCACGGCAGATCCTTTCGGCCTGCTTGGCGATGCGGTCGAACGGGCGCTTGAGCTGGGGGTCAGCGAATCGCTTTACCCCGGCACTGACGACCGATTTCGGTGGCATCTTGACGCCCTTCAGATCGGTTTCCCGATCCAACTTGGCCTCGAGGTCGCTGCCTCGGATATCCAGCTGGACCAGAATCAGATCGCCCAGGACCTTGATTTCGGGTTTCTCGGTGGTTGCGTGTGTCATGGCTCTCTCCTCATCACACGAAAAAGAGCGAGGCACACGACCCCGGACGGGGCAGTACGCCCCGCGTAGGGTGGGTTGAATGGCTACAGCACCAGATGATCGTGTTGCACGGATCCAATGGCTGCCGCGTAGTTGCGCAGGAGCGGCTCAATCACGCCCATCGCTTCAAGCGATCGACGCGTATTGCCGGCTGCCTGGTGGATCTCGCGCACGAGATCGCTGGCGTCCATAGTGAGCACCGGTTGTCCCGGCTCTTCGATGGCCAATTGGCCATGGCCGTCTTGAGTCAGGGCCAACAACACGCCGTACATGGCTGTGCCCTTCGTCGTACAGCAAATCATGGCCTTTGTTCCCTCATCAGGAATAACCAGTCGATCACGATATGGAGTCGATTCGAGCGGGTCGCGCTCCTCTCCCAGCAGCACCCAGCCGTCATGCTCGGCGGTGAAGGTAATGCCCGGGATGGATTCCGGGCGCCTCACTGCGTCACGCAACGCGGATACTCCCTTCATTGCTCCTCGGTAATAGAGGAGCACTTCAGAGGCGGGTTGGGCGATGGCAGAGAGCCCCGGTTCCGGGGTCTCTACCACCACAAACCCTTGCGCGTGGAGTCGCTCGACCTCGGCAATCCGCCCCAACTGCACCCTCTCGAAAGGACAATTGACGCGGGCCACCCATCGCTCCTTTGACGTCTTGCGTTTCATGTTGAGTTTCGTTTCGGTGATCATCAGACCCCCTTCCCGCTCCTCGATTGAAACGCTTCTCTTGCCTTCCAGTTCCAGCACAAAAGAATTGCCCATGTCGCACTCCTATCCGATGGAAGGGTTGGCGATCGTCGGACCCACTCCGAACTCCTGACTGACCATCTGGTGGAGGGCTTCGTAGGTTCCCGGACTGGTTCCGAATGCCAAAGCACGATCCAGTGCGTAATGCACCGGGCTGCGACCCTTGGCCTGCTGGCCGCTGTTGGCGGAGGTCAACTTCACCCAACGAATCAGGGTGCGAAGTGACAGCGTGACATCCATCCCGGTGCTTCCATCCTTGAACGCATTGCGCACCAGGTTGGCCACCTTGACGAACTTCTCCGCGAGCTTCTGATCGATGCTCGGGAACAGCCGTTGCAGAACCGCCAGTTCTGAAGCCTCATCGCGGTAGTCGACCAGCGACTTCCGGAAGCGATCACGAAAGGCGATGTTCTGCACCTTCGTGCCGGCGTACATGCCGGTGTCATCGCCGCCCCCTGCGGTATTGCAGGTGGCAATGAAGGCAAAGCCCCGTTCAGCCCGCACCAATCGGCCATCGTCCTCGATCACGACACGCTGGTATTCCAGGACGTCGTTGAGGCCCGTCAGGGTCTCCGGTTCAATGAGGTCAATTTCATTGAGCAGGAAGACCATCCCTTTGGCCAAGGCGGCCGTCAATGGACCATCAAGGGTCATGGTCGTACCGTCGACCGCAATCTTGCTGTAGAGCAATTGCGGAATCTCGAGACGACCGTGACCGGTCACATCCATGACCGGCGCACCCAAGCGGGCACACACCTGGTGAATCAACGAGGTCTTTCCCGATCCCGTTGGCCCAATCAACATCTGGGCTTCCGAAGTGCCACCGTTCCAGCACTCCTGGAGGTAGTTGAGCACATCGGCCAGGGCATCCCGGTCGAATGTGTAGTTTTGGTCAATTTTCGGCACGAAGTTCAACGCCGGATCCCCGGCCTCAAACTGCTGACCGATCAACTGCACGTTTGGGAACTCGGCCCCGAAACGCTCTTGCATCGAATACTGGACAAAAGCCATGGTCTCTCTCCTCGATCTTGTTGTCGTCGAGGACAGCACTACCCAAAGGGGCAATGCTGCCCCCGGTGGGGTAGTGAAACGGCGAGGTCAGGCCTCGGCCATGACGGCATGAAGAATCGTCTTGCCCGACGCCATGAGCTGTTGCTCCTCGGCAATCAGGTCGACGATCTCGTCGCGATACAGGCGCAAGACCTGGCGGCGAATGTTGTCGGCATCGAACCCTGCAATGGCACAGCAGGATTCGAAGCTAAACGGCTGCTCGTGATGAGCATCCGGCGCGAACCACTGAAACAGTTCGCGACGGACCGCCTTGGCGGCGGTATCCCTGAGCTTGATCAGAGCATCCTTTACCATGGCGTCATGGGCGGACACCAGGTCGGAATCCGACCAGGTGATCATCTCCTTGACGACCGCGACGAAGTTGCGCTCGTTGGTGGTGGTCGACTCGATCGTGGTCGGGAACAGCAGAAGCTGCGCCTTTTCCAGGATTGCCTTGTTGACCATGTCCCCGATTTTTCTGCGGAATCCCGCAAGCGCCTCGCGGCGTGTGCTGAGAACCTTGCGGCGCTCGGCACGGGATTCCCGCATGGCACGAACCCACTCCACCGGGTTCACGAATGGCAGCAGTTGCTGCTGGATGAAGTCTTTCATGATTTTCTCCGGCCGTTGAGCGCACGGAGGCCCGAAGGGCGCATCAGTGCGCCCAAGGGCAATAGTTGTACAACCAAACATCAGGATCGCCAGTAATCGCTCTGGCGGACGGTTCGTGCAGTGCACGATACTGAGACGAGGCAACAACGCCTCTCGCAAAATCTCCGAAGACAAAAAAAGGAAATCTTGAAACAGACGTTGACGGGTAGCCGAGAGTGCTATGCCTTGCGGGGTCAGATGGCGTGTGTAGTGGGCAACACGCGACGCGAAGGAATCACGAAGGTACGACGTGAGTCGCAGGTGGCGACATTCGGCGGCTGGGAATCGCTCCAGGGACGGCCGCCTCGGTGGGCGACAGATGCATCATCACGCAAACGACTCGATTGTTCAAGCAACTCCCCGGCCAAAACGCTGGCGGCCCCGAAGGGCGAGCGGTTCTTGCTAGGTGTTGGAAAAATGGGGGCTCGAGCCTTCCCCGAAGTGGGAAGGTCCGAGCGGCCCAAGATTTGAACTGCATGTGGCGTTAGGCGTGCAACTACTTCATTGCGCGGTCCAGCCTCGTATACCTCGCCGAAATTCGCGGGTTCGTCAGTCTTTCCTCGAACAATGACCGCCCCCCATGCCGCGGGTCTACGCAGTGGATGTTCGTGCACTTCCAAGTGAAGTAGGTGGGTCCACGCGAAAACAGGTCTGAGGTAGTGCCCCAGTCCCGAAGTACGCCCCCGCATCGTGGACACCCGCAGGTCATCATCTGACTGAGATCGTCGTCCGGATCCCGCACGCCATACGAGATATCGGATTCGCGAACTGCGATCGCATTGCCGAACGGTACGTGCGGGTCTGCTTCTTTGTGGCGGGTGGACATTTTCGTGCTCTCCAGGATTCAACACTCTATGGGAACGGCTCGCCCCGAAGGGCCGCCATCGTGTAGGTCCAACTATGCTGCTTGCTTACGCTCCCACTTCGTCCGGTCGTAAGCCCGTTCAGCGGCGTCATCAATGCCCCCCACAAAGTAGAAGTGAGGATAGTGGCTGCGCATCGCGAAGATGCCTGACAGCGCGTGAAGGTCACACGCCAACATGCCGTCTGCGCTATTCGGGCTCAACTGGAGGACGTGGTCGAATTGCGCCTCCTTTCCGGCCTCGATGTACGCCCTTGGAACAAGGGTCAATCGCCCTGATTCAACGGCTTTGGTCAGCCAGGGACAGTCCCTGACTCTGTTTTCCGCATCAAAGAACCGAATACGGAGATCACCGATGATGCAGTGGGACTCGCCATCAATGGCCGCCGACACCGTATTGCGGTAATGGCGGATGTAGGCTTCCGGAGTGACCCAGCCAGATTCACCCGCCGACCGCAACCTGGTCACTCCCGAATGGGCAAACGACGCGATGCGGCAAGCATGGGCGATCACTTGATGCGTGGAGCCGATGGCTGCGATGCCCCACTTACGCTCCAGGACTTCCTTGGGTCTTCCGTTGACCCACTTGGTCATGGTCGTGTTGCTGGAGCCGTGCTCCGCGAGGACAACATAGATCCTGTTGTCTTCGCCAAGGCTCCAGGTTGGCTGGCCCGTGACCTGCTCCCAGCAGGCCGACATGCGGTTGGTGAGAAACGCCAGGGCGAGGTGCCGATACTCGATTTCAGAGCTCATGGGAGGATGACTCCATATGGTTGATTTGCCGAGTCAGCGCACTCTGACTGCCGGAATCGGGCACCGACGCGGAGGTCGGCAACAGATGTCGGTAACTTGAGTAGCGTGACCAGAGTTGCGGGCGGCGCTGGATACACCGATCCAGTTCTTCCCGAGTGAGGCCGTCGTGGACGAGACTGAGAAACTGTCGATCCACACGGCCGATCCTTCGTTGCTCTTGGTAGAACAGTTGCACTTGCGTGGGCATGAGGTTCTCCTGCCAGCGTGCGAGATGGGTACGCGTCGAGGGCATGCCGAGAAGGCCAGGCATTGACGCGGGTGGGAGTTCAGTTGCGGCCAGAACCTTGCAGGGCCCGGCGATAGAACTCCGGGTGGCGCTGCTTGATCTCATCATTGGCATCGAGGATGCGAACGAATCGGCGGGCGATGTTGATGTCGGAATCGACCATGTCGAGCATCGCATCGAGCGCTTCGCTCTGTTCCCGCTCGGTGCCCATGACCAGGTGGGTGATCGTGACCAGCAGCTTGGTCGGAGAAATCGACCGCGCCGCAAACAGATCATTGGTTTGCATTGCTATCTCCATTCGGAGATGAGCACACCCCGATGGGGATATGCCCATCGGTGGGGTGGACTTCATGTCGTGCTGGAAGGCGCGACAGGAAGGCTCTTGGTGAGGCTTGTGGAAGCCTTGATTGAATCCCGGCAACGCTCCGGGTGGCGATCGACGCGATGGCGTCAAATGAAGGGAGGCAACGCCTCGTGGCTGTACACGGAATGCACAGGCACGAATCGTCGCGAAGCGACATGGGTATCGCAGGACATGGGGGGGTATCGCAGAAAGGAACGATGGCCGCAGGACGCGGCGATGATGACCGGGAATCGCTCCGGGGACGACCGTCTCTAGGACGGTGGAATCATCCTATGGCGAATCCGCACCAGTTTCAAGCGGGATAAAAGAAGCGGGAACCCCGGTGAGGGTTCCCGCTGTGTGCGGCTTACTGTTTCACCACGGATATCAGGCGTCCATGTTCGTTGTAGGTCACGATGAAGCTCATTCCATTGCATTGGCTCGATGCAAGGTCACCCATGCCATTCCCGCGCAATTCGATCTCGAAAACCGCACTGGGATCGAGTTGCGAGGCGATCGCGTACAGACGCATGAGTGCGGTGCGAACGGCGTTCTCTTCGACTTCCGAATAGTAGTCGTCCACCTCGAAGGTTGACACCTGCGCGGCCGTATTAGTGGCAGCAGTCGTCATCACGACGAGGCCGTAGTCGATCGGTTTCGCGTCGCCGTCTTCCTGTTCTTCTTCCCATTCACCGTTCCCGGTAAAGAGGTTTTCTTCCGTGACCCGCACAACTCCCAGGGTTGGATGAGAAAGAATGAATGCCTGGCAGGCAATCACCTCTGCCTCATACCCACCCACGTAGCCAGACGCACGTCCACGCTCATCCTCGATCTCGAGTGTGAACTCGCTGCGGTCGGGATTGTTGACCAGCCTACGCAACCAGTGATCGCAATGCAGGCGGCCGACGGGGTCGTGAATACCGGAATCCGTGGCGAATGCTCCTTTCGCCTTGGCGAAGACCGATGCCATGAATCCAGTCTCGACGTCGTCACAATCGACTGCGATGACACATCCTGCCTCAAGCTCTGCGCGCGTCAGAAGGCCTGATTCCGTCTTGAGCGTATCTTGCTCCTCCTGCTTACACGTAATGAACGTGAGATCCCGGAACCAACTGGCCGGGACATAGTCGACATCGTTCAAGAGATCGACGAACTGGGCATGCTTGGAACAGACCGCACCGTATGTCCTGATGAAGTCCTCGTAGTTCATCCGCTGTTTTTCCTGGATCAACTTTTCCCTGGCGAACTCATCAATTGCTTCCTTGATGGAACGGAATGATTCCTCCGCCTCGACCAAGGTATCGCGATCCGGCATCCTGCCGCGGAACTGACTGCAATCGAGGTGGCACGTTACGCCATCGTACGACCCCGACTTCACCTGAATGCCCTGCAAATAAATCTCCGGGGACAGACGGTCCTCGGCAATGCGGTTCAAAGACAACCGAATCCAGCCACAGCGGAAGGGTTCAAAGGTGTTGTCGAGAGCGGACGTGCGCTCGACTTCGACGCCTTCGTAGACAACGGGGATCGGAAACCCCCGAACCGCCTTGGATAGCGAATAGTGTCCGTGCGGTGACATCTTGACGGTATTGGCGATCACATTGCGCAATTGCCCACCCCGCACCTCGATGCGCGTTCCGGCTACCGCGGTATCGACGACTTCGATCGTAACGCTCTTCAGATCGAGCAGATCCGCCGTTGCAGCGGCCAGTACCTTGTTACCCGACTGAACGCGAATGGTTTCCGCCACATAGATCGCCGAGAGAAAACCAAGACCATAGGGCGTCTCGCTTTCCCGCGTGGCTTCGTCCCAGCCCGATTCGGCAACCGTCAGCAACAGTTGCATGTCGCTGATGCCGCAGCCGTCGTCCTCGACGACAAGCGTTTCCTCGTCCGGCGTGGATACTTTGATGCGGGTTGCGCCGGCACGGCGTCCGTTCTGGAGCAACTCGCGAAGAATCATGCTCCTGTTGGTGAACGCGAAGCGGGAATTGTTGAGCAATTGCTTCGTATTCACCTGCACGCGCACTTCCTCTTTCATCACTGCATTCATTTCATCTCTCCTGGTTGCGCCGCTGGAGAAACGAGCGCCGGAGGCGGATCGTTTCCGCCAGTCGGCTAGTAGTTGTGGTGACACAGGAATGGAGCCCGGAAGCGCTCCGGGTGGCGATCGACGCGTAGCGTCAAATGGTGCAGCACCGATAGGCGGCGCCTCGTGCCTGCACACGAAATGCACAGGCACGAATCGTCGCGCAGCGACATGTTATCGGGAAGAACGCGGCCGCATTGGCGGCGGCTGGGGAGAAGTTGGATTGCCCGGCAATCGCTCCAGGTGGGCGACCGCCTCCATGGGCGGCGAATCGATTCTAGCGCGCCGTCTTGATGGTCGACAACTGGTTTGCGAAGCATGTAAATTGGTGCCCGCAACCACTCCCGAAGGAGTGATCGCGGGCATTTATGTGCCTTGTATATTTAGCCGCATGTGCTGAAACTGCACGCGGTGCATGTGTGGCACCCCCCGCCAAACACGACGGCAAACTCCCCGCACTTGCTACAGAGAGAGCCCGTCGGATTGGTTGCCGTGGACCTCGCCTTGTCGATCTGGTGTACCGTTGCCGACACCCCAGGATCTTCGCGGAAGAACAAGCCCAATTGGTTGGTAGGCATGCCAGTGGCATCGAACAAGCCGAGACTCTGGTACCGAGATCTCAGCAAGGTCGCAATATAGGCAATAGTCGAAGGAAAGTAGCGCTGCTTTGAAGTCCCAGGATCATCGGCAAAGCCGTACTCGCCGTTGCGCTCATGGAACTGTTCCAGCTCCTGCAGCGTCGTTGCGATCAGGTCAAGGTCAGACACCTGCATTTGCAGCGATAGCAACTTCGACAACCCATCCCAGTCCTTTTCGATCGAACCAGACAACCAAATGGAAATCGGAACACGCGTGCCTTCCGTCGTAATGCCTTCCTTGATCGTCATCAGGCCATCATCGGCCGTTGTGGCGCTCTTGATGTCCCACGAAAACGTGGCACATCCGTTGGCATCGGTCTTGGGTTCCTTGGGTGCCATCATCGCGTCGAGCATGGGACTCTTTTCGTCCATATCATCGAAGTAGCCCAGTGCCTTACACCGGAACTGCACGATCGCAGCCAGGGCGGCCACATCGCCTCCCACGTGTACCACGCGGCCATCCGGCATCGTGATGTCGTAGGGATCGGAAGTGACCTTGGCCAGGGTGCGAAGGTTCTTCAACAGCCAATGGCGGTCGGTTGACCGCATGACCCGGGAAAGCAACCACGGCAAAGGACCAATTCCCCGCGGCACATCGCCATTGGCGAAGACCTCGAACGGATGGTGGTGCCCGTTGCTGTAGTGGCCTACCGTGACATAGAAGCCCGGATTGGCTGGAGATTGAACCTTGAACGTCCATGCCTCATTCCCTGCCGGCATGTGCGGGCGCCTGGGCCATCGAGCGCTTCCGACTGCAACCGCCACGGCTTTCTTCAAGACCAGACGGCGGTCGGGGTCGCTCTGGGCGCTGGCAACCAGATCACCGGATTGTGGCATCGCGCCGGGACGCTCGCCGTTTGCGATGGCAAAGCCAGTGATCTTCTTGTTTATTGCAATTGACATAGTATCTCCTTGGGGAGCACCCCGAATGGGTGCTCCCCGCTGCGTCAGACATCAAGGCAGGCAGACAAACAGACTAACCTGTTGAATATACAAACGTAACTAAGCTAATACGGTCTACAATTTACCGTAGTAGCCTTCTTTCAGAGCATCGAACAGATTGGCGGCGGAATGCATCTCGCCGTCGTACTCGATCTGCTCATTGCCCTTGGCCCTGACCTCGGATCCGTCTTCAAGGGTGAAGACGTACTCGGTGCTGGCCAGGTCCTGCTCGCGAACGAGCACGCCTGAGAAGGCTGCAGGGTTGAAACGGAAGGTTGTGCAGCCCTTCAATCCCGATTCAGCGGCATACCGATAGATGCCCTGGAAATTCTCGAACGGGATGTCAGTTGGCACGTTGACCGTCTTGGAAATGGAGCTGTCGATCCACTTTTGCGCTGCGGCTTGAACATCGATGTGACACTGGGGCGTGATGCTGTCTGCGCTGACGAAATAATCCGGCAGGCAGTTCTCGCCCGATACCGCATCCGGACTGGCATCCGGATTCACCAATGCTCGATAGGCCAGCAATTCGTAGCTGAGGACTTCGACGCTTTCTTTCGACTTCTTTCCTTCGCGGATCACATTGCGTGAGTAGCGATGGGCAAACGACGGCTCGATGCCGTTGCTTGCGTTATTACCCAGGGACAGGGCAATCGTACCTGTGGGTGCCACGGAGGAATGGTGCGTGAAGCGGGCACCCGTTTCCGCCAATGCAGCGACAAGATCCGGATCCAGTGTTGCGATCCGTTGCATGTAGCGACTGTAGGTTGCATGCAACACCCGAGCAGGAATCACATCCCCTGCCTTGATGCCGTCCGCCACCATTTCCGGGCGCTTGCGCAACATTTCACCTGTCACGCACACGGACTGGTTGAGGATCGGAGCTGCGCCCTTTTCCTTCGCCAATGTCAGTGCCGTGCGCCACCCTTCCAGAGAAGGTTGCTTTGTTACTTCTCCGGCAAACTCGCACGGGGCCGGGGACCCGTAGTGCAAACCCATCATGACCATGGTCGAGCCGAGGCCCAGAAACCCCATGCCATGACGACGCTTGGCGAGGATCTCGTCGCGCTGGCGTTCCAAAGCCAGTCCGTTGATTTCCACGACGTTGTCGAGCATCCGTGTGAACACGGATACAACATTGCGGTAACTCGCCCAGTCGAACGTGGCATGTTCGGTGAACGGATCCCGTACGAAGCGAGTCAGATTGATTGACCCCAGATTGCAGGCTCCATATGGCGGCAGGAGTTGCTCGCCGCACGGATTGGATGCCCTCAAATTCTCGCACCACCAGTTGTTGTTGAGCTCATTGCCTCGATCAATGAGGATGAACCCAGGCTCGGCAAAGTCATAATTGGAGGCCATGATTCGATTCCACAATTTGCGGGCTTTGATCCGCTTGTAGACCCGGCATGCCACCAATCCCTCTGCGTCCACCTGGTATCCTTCATGGATTGGCCACTCGCGCCAGAGAACCTGCTCCGGATCGTTGAGATCCAGCTCAGTCAACTCGCACTGCATGACCGGAAAGACCAGCGACCAGTCCTCGTTGTTGCGAACCGCGGACAAGAATGCATCGTTGATCAACAACGACAAATTGAACTGGCGAAGCCGACCATCCTCGCGTTTCGCACCAATGAAATCCTCGACGTCGGGGTGTGCGATATCGAAGGTGCCCATTTGCGCACCACGACGACCGCCCGCACTCGCAACGGTCGCGCACATCTTGTCGAAGATATCCATGAACGTGAGCGGTCCGGAGGTGGATGCGCCAGCGCCGGCCACAAACGCCCCCCGCGGGCGCAAAGTCGAGAACTCGTATCCGATACCTGATCCACCCTTCAGCGTCAGGCCAGCCTCCCTGACCGAGGTCAAGATCGCGTCCATTGAATCATGGATGGTCCCGGACACGGTGCAGTTGATGGTGCTGGTCGCCGGCTTGTGCTCGCCGGCTCCGGCATTGGACAGAATGCGTCCAGCCGGCATGGCGCCATTGTGCAAGGCCCAAGCAAACTGCTTGGCCCAGTAGCCGCGAACTTCCGGTTGCTCGACGTCCGCCAATGCGTGCGCCACGCGACTGAAGGTGTCCTCGACACTGTGGTCGACCGGTTCGCCCTGCTTACTGACCAGGCGATATTTTTTATCCCAGATATCCAGGGATGCGGGCTGAAGCTCCGCCACGACGGGCGGGAGTTTCAACGTCGGTTTCTTTCCCATGACACATTCTCCTCTTGGTTTTTTGCCCACACGGGGCTACTGGAACGACCACGCGTGGGGTTTGGGTTGACCCCTGATGTTTGGGGCCTCGCCCATCCCAAGAACGCACCCCCATTGGGGATATGCATCCCCAGGTGGGCTTGCTGAAAGCAACAAATGCGGTACGCTTCAACGCATGACGTCGAAACCACCCCTCATCCTCATTGATTGCGACCGAAACGCGTTTGAGCGCGAATTCGTGCGCATCGGAAGTGTGGGTACGAATCAGGAACTTCGAGCCGCAGTAGATCGCTTGGCTCGTCGTGCTGATTTGCGTGTGGTCAGCCCTGATGGGCTTTGCGCCGCTCGTGAAGCCAGCGAAGATTGAGCCGGGCTATGCGCTCCTCGTTCAACTTGCGTTGAAGGAACTGATAGTCGCGGCGGGCATCTCCACTGGCGAGGAGGCCAATGGCCTCTTTGTATAGCGTGTCTCGTTCTTGAAGCTCACGGTCACTTGCCGTGTCCAGAAATCCAAGAAATGAGCGCAGCTCGTCTTTATCAATCATGGCTCTCTCCGAAGCGTTCGAGAGCCGATCGCCCGTGAGGACAAGGCCCTCAAGGGAAGTGAATTCCAGGTACCTCCTGGATGAGGCATTGCCGTTGGCAATGAACTTGTCGGGGAGCGACGCACCTCTTGCGCGGGTCTCAAAGTGTGCGACGCTACGGGCGTCACCACTATCGGTAGCGCTCAAGGCACTCCCATGCAGCTGTTGAAGGATTTACGCATCCATCTGGACCAGAGTGAGTACCGGATGCTCACCACACTGTGTGGCTACCTGGCGCCGCAGACGTCGATCATGACGTTGGACCAGCTTCGCGATTGCATCAGGGAGCTGAATACGGATCCCCCCCTGCACGACATGGCTGGGATCGCCCAAGAACTCATGGCGGAGTTGTTGCGCGAGGCCGAGGCACTGCACGCCCAGGGTGTCCGTCACTAGAATGGTTTGCGCCTGACTCGCCCTGGCGGGCCAGGCGCAAACCCTCTATGTGACCTGCGTGGATCTTGCCGCGGTGAAAACCAAGGCGACCCCCCGGAAGGGGTCGCCTTGTTCGGATCAATGAACCGTCTTGCCGCCGCCAAGAAGCGTGAGCTGAGCGGCCCAGTACAACTCCGGAGCAATGGCCAGGATGGCCGATGCTTTCCGTGATGCTGCCGCAACGACCCGTGCCGCAATGGCCGGGTCACTGCAAAGGTCAACCAATTTTGCAAGGACCGTCTCACGGTCCTGGATCGTGGCAGGCTTGGTCAAGCAGACCACGCCTTCCAGCAAGCTGTACCACGAAGACACAGGTGCAGGGTTCATGTTGGGATTCATGAGGGGCTCCTCAGTAATTGAATGGCTTTGAGCGCACGCTTGGGCATACGCACGGCTTGTGCAGGTGCAGACCGAACGGCACGCTGCTGCTTGAGAATGACGCGACCAAGTGGACCGTAGCCCACATGGACGCCACACAACGCCAGCATGGTGTCCACCACCTTCATTTGGAACGACGTCGCGGCCACCGCATGGTGTACCGGTACGATCGTGGTGGTTATCTCACTGGGTTCCAGGATCGGTCGAAACCACGAGTGCCCCGTTGATGTGACCCTCCGCTCGAAACACGAGGATGGAGCGTCACTGAAACTACCGGGCCAAACAGATTCGCTTCCGGCCTCCAGCATGGCTGGGGGCATATCGGCTTCCAACATCGCTGGCGGAGTCGCCTCCTCCATGGGGAAATCGATTTTCGGAAGTGCCTCAACTTTGGGGACCGGGGGTAGTGCTGCGGACTTCTTCAGGGTAAGCAAAGACATGGCGAACAACCCCACGATTATGCTTCCCACGATAGTGCTCAACATAGTTTTCTCCTCAATCGAAAGGGTGGATAACCCTAATTCGAAGAGAAGAATCCCCTGGGGGGAGACTTGCTCCCAAAGAGGGGTTTTCCAGATCGCAAGATAGGATGCGATGGCCTATATGCCAGTTGGCATAATGCACTGCGGCTATGAATCAGCCGTCTCTCCGCTAGGCGTGAAGAACGCGCAGCAGACAAACGACTGAACGACAGAAGACCGGAAGGAGAGCTGCGGGATGAAGTGCGGTGACATCACCTGGGTGATGCGGACACCGGCAGCGATCGCTGCCAATAGGGGTGTTTCAGGCCGGGAATCGCTCCGGGGGGCGGCCATCAAAGGAGCAGGCAAAGACACTATTGCGCGATCACCTGCCCTTGTCAATCTCGGAGTCTCACCCCTCCACCCTCCGCGCCGGTCCATTCCGGCGCGTTCGGGTGGGGCGCGGCGGCGCCGCGCGATAGGCCAGTTCGCAGTTCAACGAGGTCGGCTGTCCCACCGACGGTGAAGTGTCGATGGCGCACGAATCCTCTCCCTGCGCGTCAGTTCCCC
>Ga0066256_1001359_pt1 | contig 34854 bp, 36 predicted proteins | sample ThiBio_1000_biof_FD_87107 | JGI IMG/M metagenome (GOLD analysis project Ga0066256, IMG submission 87107) | Wastewater bioreactor microbial communities from Cape Town, South Africa - Thiocy_expt_1000_biof (version 2) | ecosystem: Engineered > Bioreactor > Thiocyanate-remediating >... | reverse complement strand
ACACGCTGGAGCGGCGGCGCGTCTGCTGGCCGTTGCGCCATTGCGCCTCGACATAGCTGACGAGGATGCCGCGTTCGTCCTCGATATGGGCGCGGACATCGTCGATCTCGATGCGGAAATCCCTGTCCACCGTGCCGCGTGCGGCGCGGACATGGTGGACGACGGCAACGCGATCGAGCACCGCGCCGGAGGGCGGGATCATCGTCATATCCGCCGCCATCGCCGTCTCGAACCGAGAAAAGTCCGGTTCCGGTTGGCCGTCATCGACGAACCAGCTGACGAAGAAATTGTGCAGCTCGACGATCTCGCGCCGGGCGGTTTCGAAAAGACTGTCTGCCATCAGTGCCGCCCGTCGTTGAGATTGTAATGCATGATAGAGCCGTGGCGGCCGGTGCGGTCGCGCTCCAGCGTGTAGATATCGCCCTCCGGCCCCTGGCGGCGGGCCATGACCGCCTCGATCTCGGCCTTGTCCGCCTCGGAAAGGGTGACCGCCATGATCTTGGCATTGGCGAGCGCATGTGCCTGGTTGCGGGCGCCGACGATGACGGCGCCGACGGTCGGTCGCGTCAGCATATAGGCGCTGGCGATGGTGGCGATATCGGCGCCATGCCGGTCGCCGACATTTTTCAGGGCGCGCAGCAGTTCCTGGAACAGGCTCCAGCCGCCGAAATCGTCGATGATCAGCTTGTATTTGGTCAGCGAGCGGTTTTCGAGCGGCATTTCCGGCTCGTCCACGCCAAGCCATTTGTCGCTCAGGAAGCCGCCGGCGACGGAGCCGTAACAGAGCAGGCTGACGCCGTTTGCGGCGGCGAGCGCCGCAAGCCCGTGTTCCGGCCGATTGTCGAGCACGGAATATTGCACCTGCATGCTCACCAGCGGAATGCCCGCCTTCAGCACGGCGGCGACATGCGCGCTGTCGAAATTCGTGCCGCCGACATTCTCGATCTTGCCGGCTTGCCGCAATTCCTCCAGCCAGCCGAAGGCATCGAGCCAGCCGGAGAAGGCGTAATCCCACCAATGGAACTGCACGAGGTTCAGCCGCTCCATGCGCAGCCGCCGCAGCGACTGGTCGACGATGCCTTCAACGTAGGCCTTGCTGATTTTTGGTAGGACATCGAGATCCGGCACCATCTTTGTGTGGACCTTGACCTTCGCCGCGACATCCGCACCCCGCGTTTCCGCCAGCTTGGCGCGGAACGCGCCAATAATCTCCTCGACGCCGGTATAAATGTCGGCGCAGTCATAGGTGGTGAGCCCCGCATCGAAGGCGGCGATCAGGTCGTCGATGGCCTGGGCCTTGTCGATGGCGCCATGGCCGCCGGCAAGCTGCCAGCCGCCGCGAATGACGCGCGAAATGCTGTAGCCGGGGCGCAGGGTAAAACTCGTCTCGCTCATGGATCATTCCTTCTCGGGCAGCGGCACGGCGGTCGTTTCGGCATGGCTGAAACGGCGCTTTCCCAGCCGGACGATTTTGAGCCGGCTGGCGCAATGGGGATCGGGGCAGGCGATTTCGGCGTCGCTGGTCATCCAGTCGTTGGGATGCGTCGCCCGCTGCTTGGCGGCGAGCAGCGGCAGCACAGCCGAGAGCGAATAGATGGAAAAACCCTGGCCCGGCGGCAGCGACAGCATTTCGCCACGCAGCTCGAAATAATCGCCGGGTTTTGCGCCGCAAAAGATCGGCTTGCCCTCCGGCACCACCGCCTCGACGCGGAGGTCGTAAAGCTCGAAACTGTCGTCGGGGGCAGCGCTCATGATGTCTTCCGTCTGTAGCGGCGTTTGGGGGCAAGGGGCGGGTCGGCCTCAAGGATCGGCGCGTCGCGCAGCAGGTCGAAGGCGCGGCTGATGTCGGAGGCGAGCGCCTGCTTGGCGGCGGCGGCATCGCGCACCTTCATCGCGGTCAGGATATCGCGGTGGTAGTGCAGCGCCGAGATCTCGCTGGCCGGATCGAATTTCAATACGGCGGCGCGCACGTAAGGGCCGGATTGCAGCCACAGGCTCTCGATGATCGGAAACAGCACGTCCGAGCCGGAATGCTGATAGATCTGGAAATGGAAACGCTTGTTGAGTTCTAGCTCCTGTTCGATGGGGTAGCTGTCGCGCCGGGCAATCGCTTCGTCGTAACGGCCGATCAGCGGCTGCAATTCCTCGATTTCGGCATCGCTGATGCGGGCGACCGCCAGTTCCAGCGCCGCGCCCTCGATGACGATGCGGGCTTGCAACAGGTCGTCGAGCCGCTTGAGGTCGATGGGCGGCACGCGCACGGAACGGTTGGGCAGCGCTTCCAGCGCCTGTTCCGAAATCAGCCGCGACAAGGCATCGCGCACCGGCATGGTGCTGACTTGCAGCGAGGCCGCCAAATCCTGGATGATCAGCACCTGCCCCGGATCGAACAACCCGTAGATCAGCGCCTGGCGCAATTCCTTGTAGACCCGGTCCTGCACCGTCTCGCGCACCACCGGGTTGAGCTTGTTATGCGGGGCAGGCGGAGGCACGACGCCGAAGGCGCTTTCACCGACTTCCAGAACTTTCGAAAATTCCGCCATCTGCCCGTCCGGATCGCTCTTGCAAGGGAAGAAATGTCGCGTTACCGTGTGATTGACGATATGTGATCACAAATTGAAGATCAAATCTTTTTTGGAGGTTGCCGTTGGAAATCGAGGGAGACATGGCGACGGCGACAGGCCGAGGAGACGGGCAGACGGCGCGCCCGCTGCTGGCGGTGGAAAATGTCGTGCAGCGCTTCGGCGGCGTCGCGGCGGTCGATGGCGTCTCCTTTTCGATCCGCGATGGCGAGATCGCCGGCCTGATCGGCCCGAACGGCGCCGGCAAGACGACGATGTTCAATCTCATCGCCGGCTCCATGGCGCCCAGCGAGGGCCGCATCCTGATCGAGGGCGAGAGCGTCGAGACGCAGCCGGCGCATCGCCGCCTCTCGGTCGGCCTCGGCCGCACCTTCCAGATCCCGCGCCCCTTCGGGCAGATGTCGCTGGTCGAAAACGTCATGCTCGGCCGCAAGGGCCAGAGCGGCGAGCGCATCCTGCCCAACTGGCTGGCCCCCGGCCGTGTCGCCCGCGAGGAGCGCGAGACCTATGACAAGGCGATGGCGCTGCTCGAATTCGTCACACTCACCCATCTCGCCCGCGAGCCGGCGCGGGTGCTCTCCGGCGGCCAGCGCAAGCTTCTGGAACTCGCCCGCGTGCTGATGGCCGAGCCGCGCATCATCCTGCTCGACGAGCCGGCCGCCGGCGTCAATCCGAGCCTGCTGGAAGTCATCATCGACCGCATCATCGAGATCAACCGGCGCGGCACCACCTTCCTGATCATCGAGCACAACATGGATATGATCGCCCGGCTTTGCCGCCATGTCTTCGTCATGGCGACCGGCAAGCTGCTCTGCGAGGGCACGCCGGCCGCCGTCGCCGCCGATCCGCGCGTCATCGAGGCCTATCTCGGCGGAGGGCATCTCGCATGAGCGAACCGATCCTCGCCGTCTCCGCCCTGGTTTCCGGTTACGATCCCGGCGTGCCCATCGTCCGCGGCGCGTCGATGACGGTGGCGCCGGGCGAAATCACCGTCATCCTCGGGCCGAACGGCGCCGGCAAATCCACCTTCATCAAGTCGATTGCCGGGCTGGTGCCGAAAGCCTCCGGCTCGGTGCGGCTGGAAGGGCGCGAGATCGCCGCCGTGCCTGCCCATCGCCTCGTGCATGAGGGCCTCGCCTTCGTGCCGCAGACGGAAAACGTTTTTGGCCTGATGAGCGTCGAGGACAACCTGCTGCTTGCCGCCGGCATCCTGCCGAAAGCGGCGCGCGCCGGTCGATTGCAGGACATGTTCGACATGTTCCCCGATCTCGCCCGCCAGCGCAAATTGCCGGCCGGCCGGCTCTCCGGCGGCCAGCGGCAGATGGTGGCGGTCGCCCGCGCCTTGATGGTGTCCCCGCGCGTCATCATGCTGGACGAGCCTTCGGCGGGTCTTTCGCCAAAACTGGTGGAGCAGGTCTTCGTCAATCTCGCCGCGGTGCGCCGGGCCGGCGTCACCGTCGTGCTGGTCGAGCAGAACGCCAAGGCTGCGCTCGCCATTGCCGACCGCGCCTATATCCTTGCCGAAGGCCGCAATGCCCATGAGGGCGGGGCGAAGGATCTGTGGAACGACCCGGCCATCGCCGCCCTCTATCTCGGCGGCGGCAAAATCCGGCAGGACGGGGAGGGGACGCGATGAACCTGCAATTCGTGGTCGACGGGCTGCTGACCGGCTCGATTATCGGGCTCGGCGCCATCGGCGTGACGCTCACCTATTCGATCCTGCGCTTTTCCAATTTCGCCCATGGCGAATTCATCGCCTGGGGCGCCTATGCGGCCCTTGCCGCCTCCACCCTGCTCGGCTGGATGGCCGGCGGCAATGTCTCCGCCATTGCCCCCTTCTCCTTCGGCTGGACGCTGATCGCCGCGACCGTGATCGCCGTCCTCCTCACCGGCCTGCTGGCGCTGGCGCTGGATTATGTGCTGTTCCGGCGCCTGCGCCGCGCCAACACCATCACCGCCGTGATGGCGAGCTTCGGCGCGTCGATGGCGCTGCGCAGCCTGCTCGAATTCATCTTCACCTCCTCGCCGACCTATTTCAGCAAGAAGCTGCAGATCGCCCAGAAACTCGGGCTCGGCGTGCGCGCCACGCCCGACCAGATGATCCTGATCGTCATGACCGGCATTCTCGTCCTGTCGATCCACCTGCTTTTGACCCGCACCCAGACCGGCCGCTCGATGCGCGCCGTCAGCGAAAACCCCGATCTCGCCCGCGTCGCCGGCATCGACGTCGGGCGCATCGTCAACATCACATGGATGATCGGTGGCGGGCTCGCCTGCTTCGCCGGCGTCATGGTCGGGCTTCTGGTGCAGATCCGTCCCTATATGGGTTTCGACCTGCTGCTGCCGCTGTTTGCCGCCGCGATCCTCGGCGGCATCGGCTCGATCCCCGGCGCGCTGATCGGCGGATTGATCGTCGGGCTGGCGGAGGCTTTCGCCGTGCAGACCGTGGGTGCCGAGTGGCGCGCCGCCGTCGCCTTCGTGCTGTTGATCGCCGTGCTTCTGGTCCGCCCCGCAGGCATCATGGGAGGAAAAGCCTGATGCTCGAATTCTTCTCCTCCGGTTTGGCCGGCTATCTCGCCTTCTTCCTCGCGACCGCGCTGAGTTATGCGATCATCTGCCTCGGCCTCAACCTGCAATGGGGCCAGACCGGCCTCTTCAATGTCGGCGTTGCCGGTTTCGTCGCCATCGGCGCCTATACCTCGGCTATCCTGACGACGCCGCCGAGCGACACCCATCTCGGCGGTTTCGGCTTGCCGATCCTTGTCGGCTGGGCCGGGGCCATGCTGGTCTCGGCCGCCGCCACTGGTTTTGTCGGGCTGCTGACGCTGCGGCTGCGCTCCGATTACCTCGCCATCGCCACCTTCGGCATCGCGGTGACCATCCAGCTCGTGGCGCTGAATGCGCAGGCGATTACCGGCGGCCCGTTCGGCATCGGCTTCATCCCGCGTCTGTTTTCCGGCTGGGCGGAAGATGCGCTGCTGTTCAATTTCGCCAATCTCGCCGCCGTCGCGCTGGTCGTGCTCATCCTCTATATCGGGCTGGAGCGGCTGGTGCGCAGCCCCTGGGGCCGGGTGCTCCGCGCCGTGCGCGAGGACGAGGAGGCAGCCCGTTCGCTCGGCAAGAGCCCGTCGCATTATCGCCTGCAGGCCTTCGTGCTCGGGGGCGCGATCATGGGGCTGGGCGGCGCGGTACAGGCACATTTCATCGGCTTCATCGCGCCGGAAAACTACCTGCCGACACTGACCTTCCAGGTCTGGACCATGCTGATCATCGGCGGCTCCGGCAACAATCTCGGCGCCATCCTCGGCGGCGTCGCCATCTGGGCGTTGTGGAGCGTTTCCGGCAGCGCCATCACCGTCTTCTTCCCGCCGGAGCAGCAGGCGCGTGCCGCAGCCCTGCAGATCACCGGCATCGGTGTGCTCCTGTCGCTCGCCCTGCTGCTGAGGCCGCGCGGCCTGCTCGGCGAGCGCATCAACGTCTCGCGCCACACCGACGCCAAGCCGGCAAAAGCCGGCTGACACCTCCCTTTTCTCCGACCGAACGGACCGACGCCCATGACGCTTCCCACCGCTCCCGACCGCTTCCAGCTCGCGCCCGACCTGAACATCAGCCGCATCGTCACCGGCCTGTGGCAGGTGGCGGACATGGAGCGCGACCGGCCGGCGCTCGACCCCGACGCCATGTCCTCGGTGCTGCTCGATTACGCCAAAGCCGGCTTCGACAGTTTCGACATGGCCGATCATTACGGCAGCGCCGAAATCATCGCCGGCCGCCTGCTGTCGCGCGTCGCCGGCGGCGAGACGGCCGGCGATCATCGCCCGGTTGCCTTCACCAAATGGTGCCCGGTGCCGGGGCCGATGCCGCTTTCGGTGGTGCGCGAAGGCGTGGAGCGCAGCCTGAAACGCCTCGGTGTTCAACGCATCGACCTGATGCAGTTCCACTGGTGGACCTTCGAGCATCCGGCCTACCTCGATGCCATGAAAGGACTGGCGCAATTGAAGGAAGAGGGCCTGATCGGCCATATCGGCCTCACCAATTTCGATACCGCGCATCTGCAGGTGCTGGTCAAACACGGCATTCCCGTGATCTCCAACCAGGTCTGCTTCTCGCTGCTCGACCGCCGCGCCGCCGGCGAGATGAGCGCCTTCTGCCTGGAAAACGGCGTCCGGCTGCTCGCCTACGGCACGCTGGCCGGCGGGCTGATGTCGGAACGCTGGCTGGGCAAGCCGGAGCCGGCCGAAGGCGATATCGGCGACTGGAGCAAATCGAAATACAAGCGTTTCGTCGATGAGATCGGCGGCTGGCCGGCGCTGCAATCGATCCTCGGCGCGCTGGACACGGTGGCGAAGAAACACGGCGTTTCGATCTCCAACGTCGCCACCCGCTGGGTGCTGGAGCATGAGGCGGTCGCCGCCACCATCATCGGCGCGCGGCTCGGCGAACGCGAGCATCGCGGCGACAATCTGAAACTCTTCGGCTTCGCGCTGGATGCCGGGGACAAGGCCGTCATCGACACGGCGCTGGCCGGCACGAAGATGCTGGCGGGCGATTGCGGCGACGAATACCGCAAGCCGCCCTTCCTGACCGCCTCGGGTGACCTCAGCCACCATCTCGACGCCGTCCCGAAATACTTTTCGGCGCAACCCGTGCCCGGCCGTCCCGGCCGGCTGCGGGTCGATTCCGGCAGCGTCTGGGAACCCTTGGCCGGCTACAGCCGTGCCGTGCGGGTCAAGGACCGCGTCATGGTCAGCGGCACGACGGCGACCAATGGTTCGGGCGAAGTCGTCTGCCCCGGCGATCCCGCCGGCCAGACCACCTTCATCCTCGACAAGATTGCCGCGAGCCTCGCCGCGCTTGGCGCGCGGATGGAAGACGTGGTGCGCAGCCGCGTCTTTCTGAGAAACATCGACGACTGGGAGCCGGTGTCGCGTATCCATGGCCGTTATTTCAGCGAGATCCGCCCCGCCAATACGCTGCTGGCGGCCGGAGATCTGGTCGGCGAGTACCTGGTTGAAATCGATGTCGAGGCGATCGTCGATTGAAAACATGAATTTGCATGGAATTTTTTTAAACTTAAAACTTCTCGCTTGAAAACCGGCCGGATTTGTCTCACGATCAGTCTCAAGTCGGTTCCAGGAAAGGTCGTCGATGGCGCGAGAGAATGCTTCGTTTGGTGAGGGGCATAACAGAGAGCGCACGGCGCTCTCCGGCATTCGCCCGCAAATTCAGGATCTGAGGACCGAGAATATCGCCGCGCTGGCCTTGCGCGCCCGCGAGATCGGCGATGTCATCCCGCTCTGGTATGGCGAGGGCGACATGGTCACGCCCGCCTTCATCCGCGACGCTGCCAAGGCGGCGCTCGATGACGGCAACACCTTCTACATTCCCAACATGCGGGGCATGGAGGCGCTGAACACCGCGCTTGCCGATTACCAGACGGCGCTGCATGGCCGCCGCATCGGCATCGAGCGCACGACGGTGGCGCCGAGCGGCATGCAGGCGCTCTACGTCGCGCTGGAAATGCTGGTCGATGTCGGCACCAATGTCGTTTACGTCTCGCCGCAATGGCCGAACATCCACAACGCCATCCACCTGATCGGCGGCGAGCCGCGCCCGGTGGCCCTGGATTTCGACACCGATTTCCGTCTTGACCTCGACAAGTTGTTCGCGGCTTGCGATGCCCGCACTCGGGCGATTTTCCTGTCGACGCCGTCGAACCCGACCGGCTGGACCGCCAGCCGCGACGAGATGCAGGCGCTGCTGGAGTTCTCCCGCCGCACCGGCATCTGGATCATTTCCGACGAAGTCTATGGCCGGCTCTATTTCGACGGGCCGGTGGCGCCGTCGATCCTGCAGATCGCCGAAGACGAGGATCGGGTCATCTCGATCAACAGTTTTTCCAAGGCCTGGGCGATGACCGGCTGGCGCATCGGCTGGCTGAGCCACCCGGCCAGCGTCGCCGGCCATCTGGCGGCGATGACGCAATATATCAACAGCGGCACCTCGGGCGCGGTCCAGGCCGGCGCCGTGGCGGCGATCCGCAATGGCGAGGGGCTGATCGGCGATATCCGCGAGCGGGTCAAGACCGGCCTCGATCTCGCCTATGACCGCCTGTCGCAGATCCCCGGCATCATCCTGCCGGACAAGCCGAAGGGCGGCATGTATGCCTTTTTCGGGCTGGAGGGCGAGGCTGATTCCGGCATCGCCTGCGACCGCATCCTCGAATCAGCCCGCGTCGGCCTCGCGCCCGGCTATCTGTTCGGCGACTCCTCGCGCGCTTTCCTGCGCATGTGCGTGTTCCGCGAGACGGGGCAATTGGCTGAGGCGCTGGATCGCATGGTCGAGGCTTTGCGCTGACGGGTCTTCAGTATTCGCCGGCCCCTGCGCCGGCGAAAGACGCAGGAAAACAACAACAGAATGGCTATAACGCCAGAGGGAGAATGCCATGAATTTCACCAGACGACATGTGTTTGGCCTGATGGCCGCCATCGGCCTGCTTTCGGGCACGGCCTCGATCGCCGCCGCGGAAGCCCTGAAGATCGGCTCCTATCCGAGCAATCCGCCATTCGAATACAAGAATGAAAGCGGCACTTTCGAGGGCTTCGAGGTAGACATCGCCACGGAGGTCGCCAAGCGTCTCGGCATGACGACCGAAATCTCCGACCTCGGTTTCCAGGCCTTGTTCGCCGCTACCAGCTCCGGCCGTATCGACGTCGCTATTTCTTCGATCACCATCACCAAGGAGCGCCTTGCCAGCCAGTCCTTTACGCAGCCCTATTACGATTCGGACATGGGCATTGCCGTGAAGAAGGATTCGACGCTGGCCGCCGAAGGCGACCTGAAGGACAAGATCGTCGGCGTGCTCTCCGGTTCCACCGGCGACAAGTGGTCGAAGGAAAACCAGGAAAAATTCGGTATCACCGAGGTCAAGGGCTATAACGCCCAGCAGGACATGCTGATGGATCTGAATGCCGGCCGCATCGATGCCGCCGTCAGCGACATCCCCGGCATGCAGTATGCGTTCCTGAAGATGAAGGATCTCGAAGTGAAGGTGCGCATCAAGACCGGCGAGCAATATGGCCTGATGATGACCAAGGACCATCCGCTGCTGCACAGGGCCAATGACGCGATCACTGCGATGAAGAAGGACGGCACGCTGGCCGCGATCCATAAGAAATGGTTCGGCACGGAGCCGCCGGCCGGCTCCGCCACCGTCACCGAGCTGCCGATCCCGACGCCCTGAGCCGGATTTCCGCCGTCACCTCGCGCCGCCTTTCCGGGTGGCGCGAGGTTTTCGCATGAACGCCATTTGAGATGAGCCCGCCATGACGCTCGCCGATACCTTCTTCAACATCGACGTTCTCATCGCCAGTTTTCCGGCGCTGATGCGCGGCCTGTTGAACACGTTCCTGCTCGGCATCGCCGGCATCGTTTTCGGCGTTTCGGCCGGTCTGGCCATCAGCCTCGTCAGGCTTTATGCGCCAAAGCCGCTCAGGCTGCTGGCGATCCTCTACATCGATATTTTTCGCGCGGCGCCCGTGCTGGTGGTGCTGATCCTGATCTATTATGCGCTGCCGTTCCTGGGCCTGCGCTTCTCGTCCTGGACGTCGGCGGCGCTCGGCCTGTCGATCGTCATGGCTGCCTATTCGGCGGAGGTATTCCGTTCCGGCATCGAAAGCGTGCCGACCGGCCAGTTCGAGGCGGCTGCGGCGCTCGGGCCGCCTTTCCCGATCACGCCGCGCAAGGTGGTGCTGCCGCAAGCGCTGCGCATCGTCATCCCGCCGACCACCAGCAATTGCGTGTCGATGTTCAAGGATACCGCGCTCGCCTCCACCGTCGCCCTGCCGGAACTTCTGAAGGAAGCGACGGATGCGCAGGCGCTGCACGCCAATCCGACGCCGCTGATCGGCGCGGCGCTGATCTACATCGCCTGCCTCTGGCCGATGGTGCGCTTCGTCAGCCTGCTCGAAAAGAAGTTTCAGAAAGAGAAGAAGCGCTAAGCAATTCCAGGAGAAGTGCGTAGCGGTTTTCCGTTGGGAGTTGCGCGGGAAAACTCAATCGGCGGGGCCGGCTGACAGGTGATTGTTGGCGGAGGCCTTGACGATGCCGATCTCGCCGAGCAGCGTCGAAACGGTCGCCGGCTCGACATCGGCCATGATGTCGCGCAGCCAGCCTTCATGGGCGGCGGCCATGGCGCTGAAATAGGTTTCTCCGCGCGGCGTCAGTTTGGCGACGGTGACGCGGCGATCGCCGTCCGGCGTCTCGCGGATGACGAAACCGTCCGCCTCCAGCCGCTCCACGAGGCCGGTGACATTGCCGTTGGTGACCATGGTGCGCTTGGAGAGTTCGCCGAGCCGCAGGCCCTCGCGCTCGCGATAGAGCTGCGCGAGCAGGTCGAACTGCGGCAGCGTCGCGCCGAATTCGGCGCGCAGGCGCCGACGGATTTCCTGGGAGATCAGTTTGGTGGTCGAGAGCATGCGCAGCCACAGCCGCAGTTCCGGCTTGCCGGCACCGCCCTGGGCGATGATTTCCAGATCGATCGCGCTGTTGTCCGTCTCCGCCATCCGACGCCGGATCCCCTTGTAAATGCTCACACCAAAGGTCTAAGCGGCAATATTTGAAATGTCAAAGGTTTCGGGCCGGGCATAAAAAAGGGCGGTTCATGCCGCCCTTTTCGTCAGTTGCTCAGCGTATCGAAGAAATCTTTCATCCGGGCAAAGAAGCCGGTGGATTCCGGACTGTTTTCCTTCGACGAGATCTGCTCGAATTCCTGCAGCAGTTCGCGCTGGCGCTTGGTCAGGTTCTGCGGCGTCTCGATCTGGATCTGGATGTAGAGATCGCCGACCTGGGTCGAGCGCAGCACGGGCATGCCCTTGGCCTTAAGGCGGAACTGCTTGCCCTGCTGCGTGCCTTCCGGCACGGAGACGCGCGACTTGGTGCCGTCCAGTGTCGCCACCTCGAACTTGCCGCCCAGCGCCGCCGTGGTCATCGAGATCGGCACGGTGCAGTAAAGATCGGCGCCGTCGCGCTGGAAGAATTCATGCGGCTTGACCGACAGGAAGATGTAGAGATCGCCCGCCGGGCCGCCGCGCACGCCGGCTTCGCCTTCGCCCTGCAGGCGGATGCGGGTGCCGTCCTCGATGCCCGAGGGAATGTTGACCGAGAGCGAGCGCTCCTCGGTGACGCGGCCGGCGCCATGACATTTGGTGCAGGGGTCGGTGATCGTCTGACCGCGCCCGGCGCAAGTCGGACAGGTGCGCTCGATCGAGAAGAAGCCCTGTGCGGCGCGCACGCGCCCCGAGCCCTGGCAGGTGGCGCAGGTCTTCGGGCTGGTGCCGGGCTTGGCGCCGGTGCCGGTGCAGAGGTCGCAGGTGATCGAGGTCGGCACGCGAATCTGCGCCGTCTTGCCGGAGAAGGCTTCCTCCAGTGAAATTTCCATGTTGTAACGCAGGTCGGCGCCGCGTTCGCGCCCGCCGCTGGAGCGACGGCGTCCGCCGCCCATCATCTCGCCGAAGATATCCTCGAAGATATCGGAGAAACCGCCGGCGCCGCCACCGAAGCCGCCGCCACCGCCGCCCATGCCGCCTTCGAAGGCGGCGTGGCCGAAGCGGTCATAGGCCGCGCGCTTCTGCGGATCCTTCAGCGTTTCATAGGCTTCGTTGATTTCCTTGAAGCGGCGCTCGGCCTCGGTATCGTCGGGATTCTTGTCCGGGTGATACTGCATCGCCAGCTTGCGAAAGGCGCTTTTCAGTGCCTTGTCGTCCGCCGTCCGGGAAACGCCGAGCGTTTCGTAAAAATCAGCTTTTGCCATTCGGTTGAAGACCCCGGTCAACAGAACTTTGCCGCTTCTCCTGGAAAAGCGGCTTCGCCCTATCTCTTTTGTTGTACGCAAATCCATCGGGCCCGCGCCTCGCGCGCTCTCCGGACCTGCTCATAGCGTTCCGGCTGCCGAAGCAGCCGGAAATTCATGACATGACAGCCTTGGCCCAGCCTTATGCGGAGCGCTTGCGGTCGTTATTGTCGTCGTCGTTGATTTCCTCGTAGTCGGCATCGACGACGTTGTCATCACCCTTTGCGGCTTCCGCACCACCTTCGGCCTGCTGGGCCTCATAGATGGCCTGGCCGAGCTTCATGGCGGCTTCCGTCAGGACTTGCGTCTTCGCCTTGATGTCGTCGGCATCCGGCTCGGAAGCTTCGATGGCGGTCTTCAGCGAGGCGATCGCATCCGAAATGGCGTTGCGGTCGGCTTCCGAGACCTTGTCGCCATAGTCCTTCAGCGACTTCTCGGTGGAGTGGATCAGGCTTTCGGCCTGGTTCCTGGCTTCCACGCCTTCGCGACGCTTCTTGTCCTCGGCGGCATGGGCTTCGGCGTCCTTGACCATCTTCTCGATGTCGGAGTCCGAAAGGCCGCCGGAGGCCTGGATGCGGATCTGCTGTTCCTTGCCGGTGCCCTTGTCCTTGGCCGAAACCTGCACGATGCCGTTGGCGTCGATATCGAAGGTGACTTCGATCTGCGGCACGCCGCGCGGCGACGGCGGCAGGCCGACGAGGTCGAACTGGCCGAGCAGCTTGTTGTCGGCGGCCATTTCACGCTCGCCCTGGCTGACGCGGATGGTCACGGCCTGCTGGTTGTCCTCGGCGGTCGAGAAGGTCTGGCTCTTCTTGGTCGGGATCGTCGTGTTGCGATCGATCAGACGGGTGAAGACGCCACCCAGCGTTTCGATGCCGAGCGACAGCGGGGTCACGTCGAGCAGCAGCACGTCCTTGACGTCGCCCTGGAGAACGCCGGCCTGGATGGCGGCGCCCATGGCGACGACTTCATCCGGGTTGACACCCTTGTGCGGCTCCTTGCCGAACAACTGCTTGACGGTTTCCTGCACCTTCGGCATGCGGCTCATGCCGCCGACCAGAACGACTTCATCGATGTCGGAGGCGTTGACGCCGGCATCCTTCAGGGCCGCCTTGCAGGGAGCGACAGTGCGCTGCACGAGGTCGTCGACCAGGCTTTCCAGCTTGGCGCGGGTCAGCTTCAGCGTCAGGTGCTTCGGACCGGAAGCGTCCGCCGTGATGAACGGCAGGTTGATTTCGGTCTGCTGCGACGAGGACAGTTCGATCTTGGCCTTTTCGGCAGCTTCCTTGAGGCGCTGAAGCGCGAGCTTGTCGTTCTTCAGGTCGATGCCGCTGTCCTTCTTGAACTCGGCCGCGAGATATTCGACCAGACGCATGTCGAAGTCTTCACCGCCAAGGAAGGTATCGCCGTTGGTCGACTTCACTTCGAAGACGCCGTCGCCGATTTCCAGGATCGAGATATCGAAGGTGCCGCCGCCAAGGTCGTAGACGGCGATGGTCTTGCCGTCCTTCTTGTCGAGACCGTAGGCGAGCGCGGCAGCCGTCGGCTCGTTGATGATGCGCAGCACTTCGAGACCGGCGATGCGGCCGGCATCCTTGGTGGCCTGGCGCTGGGCGTCGTTGAAGTAGGCAGGAACGGTGATGACCGCCTTCTCGACCTTTTCGCCGAGATAGGATTCGGCGGTTTCCTTCATCTTCTGCAGGATCATGGCCGAGATCTGGGCGGGCGAATAGCCCTTGCCATTGGCTTCGACCCAGGCGTCGCCATTGTCGCCGCGAACGATGTTGAACGGGACGAGAGCCTTGTCCTTCTCGACGGTCTTGTCTTCGTAGCGGCGGCCGATCAGGCGCTTGACTGCGAACAGCGTATTGGTGGGGTTGGTGACGGCCTGGCGCTTGGCCGGCTGGCCGACGAGACGCTCGCCGTCGTCGGAAAATGCCACCATCGACGGCGTCGTGCGCGCGCCTTCGGCATTCTCGATCACCTTGACATCCTTGCCGTCCATGACGGCGACGCAGGAATTGGTCGTTCCCAGGTCGATACCGATTACTTTTGCCATATCATTCTCTCCTTGAAGCAAGCTGTCGGGACCCTCGTAAAGGCATTCCATGGACAGCCCCTTAACGGGATTGGTCACTGGATTTCGCAGCGGTCACTGCAGCGATGCGGCGTATATAAGAAGCAGTTTTCGCGACTGCAAGGCGGTTGATGCGCCGGAATTCGGCAAATTGGGCCGTTTATGACGATTTGTTCGGCGGCCTTCGCGACGGTTGCGCAAGGCGGAGCGCCATGCTGCGCCGTGCCGGCGATTCGGGCAAGGGAAAGCGCCGGATACGGGGAATCAATTGCCCATGAGAACGTCGAGCAGCGTCTGCCGGCGGGGTGCCGGCGTTCCGCCGCCGCCAACGTCTGCGGGCGGGATGAGGTCGGGATCGACGCCGGCCCCGCCATGGCTGCGTTCGGGCAGTCGTGCGGGGATGCCGGCCGGTACGTCCATGCCGCCACCGGCCGCCGAAACCATCGGTTCCGCGCCGACGGGCACCGGCGGATAGGGGTTGGGATCGGCATTGCTGATGATGTCGCCGATATTGGCCGGCGCTTCCGCCGCGGGTTCGATCGTGCTTGCCGGAATGTCGTCGACGGGCTGGCCGTTACCGAACAGCGGCGCCGGCGTCAGGCCTTTATGGGCGGCTGTCATGAACTCGTGCCAGGCGAGCGCCGGCAAGCCGCCGCCGGTCACCTTCTTCATCGACTTGCCGTCGTCGTTGCCGAACCAGACGCCGGTCGTCAAATTGCTGGTATAGCCGACGAACAGCGCGTCACGAAACGATTGCGTCGTGCCGCTCTTGCCGGCAGCCTGCCAGCCGTCCAGCCGCGCCTTCTTGCCGGTGCCTTCGGTAATGACCCGCATCAGCATGGCATTCATATTGGCGACGACATTTTCAGCGAGCACGCGCGGCGGATTGTCATAGGTGTTTTCGTAGAGCACCTTGCCCGAGGCCGTGGTCACGCGGCGAATGACATGAGCGGTTGCCTTGTAACCGCCGTTCATGAACGGTGCATAGGCGGCCGTGAGCTCCGTCAACGTCACTTCCGAGGTGCCGAGCGCGATCGAGGCATTCGCCTGCAGCTCCGATTCGATGCCCATGCGATGGGCAAGCTTGGTCACCTGGTCCGGCCCGACTTCCATGACGAGCTGTGCCGCGATGGTGTTGAGCGAATTGGCCAGCGCGGACGCAAGCGTTACCTCGCCGCGAAACTTCTGGTCGTAATTCTCCGGCGTCCACTTGCCGATCCTGACCGGCGCGTCGCGACGGATCGAGCCGGGGCGGATGCCCATTTCCAGCGCCGCCGAATAGACGAAGGGTTTGAAGGCCGAGCCCGGCTGGCGCTTGGCCTTGACGGCGCGGTTGAACTGGCTTTCGGCATAGTCGCGCCCGCCGACCAGCGCCCGGATGGCGCCGGTGCCGTCGATGGCGACGAGCGCGCCTTGCGAGACGTTGAGCCTGCGGCCGTCCTTGTCGAGCGCATGGGCGATCGCGCTTTCCGCCTTCTTCTCCAGCCCCATGTCGATGGTCGTGTCGACGATCAGGTCTTCCTTGACATTGCCGATCAGGCCGGGAAGCTGGTCCATGACCATGTCGGCGACATAATGCTCGGCGCCGGACCAAAAACTCTTCGCCCGCGTCGGCTTCTGCGACATGGCGGTCGCCACTTCCTTGTCGGTGACGAAACCCTCTTCGCGCATGGCTTCGAGCACGAGCTGGGCGCGGGCTTCCGCCGCCTGCGGATCGCGCGCCGGCGACAGGCGCGACGGCGCCTTCAGCAAGCCGGCGAGGATCGCCGCCTCGCGCAGCGTCACGTCGCGCGCCGATTTGTTGAAATAGCGCCGCGACGCCGCCTCGACGCCATAGGCGTTCGAGCCGAAGAAGACGCGGTTGAGATACATCGCCAGGATCTGGTCCTTGGTATAATGCTGCTCCAGCCAGAAGGAGAGCAGCACTTCCTGCACCTTGCGCTCCAGCGTCCGCTCCTGAGACAGGAACATGTTCTTGGCGAGCTGCTGCGTCAGCGTCGAGCCGCCCTGCACCATGCGCCCGGTCGTCAGGTTGGTGACGACGGCGCGGCCGAGGCCGAGCGGATCGATGCCGAAATGCGAATAGAAGCGCCGGTCCTCGATGGCGATCACCGCCTGCGGGATATAGGGCGACATGGTCTGCAGCGATAGCGCCTCGCCGCCGGTATCGCCGCGATTGGCGATGATCGAGCCGTCGACGGCGGCGATCTTGACGTTCGGCGGCCGGTCGGGGATCGCCCAGGTGCTGGCATTGGGCATGCGCGCGCCGTAATAGACCACCAGACCGGCAACGCCGATGCCGGCCCAGATGCCGAGCACGAGGCACCAGTAAACAAGGCGACGCAGCAGGCCGATCAGGCCTCCGCTTCCGCCGGAGCGGCGCTTGCTGCTCTTTCGCGACGCGGATTTGGCAGGCTTCGGGTTCTCGCGGCGTCCACCACCCGAACCACGCCCGCCGCCCGTGACCCGGTCGCCGGCGCCGAGGCGAAATTCGTCGTCGCGGTCGCCAGCCCCTCGACCCGTGTCGAAAGTCGGTTCGATGCGCTGCCGCGATTTGCCTTTTCCTGCCATACCCGACCGACGCTGCCCCGTTGGTTGCTGAAATCGCCTCAAGCCTGTGACATCACAGGCGAGCCCGGCAGTCCCGTTGAACTTTAAATGCGGCGATTTAACGCCTTCTTAAGATCGTTGGCAAAGGTGCGGTGGGGGTGTCACCCTTGTGCGACGTCGACCCATTCGGCCGCCGTCAGCGCGGCCATGCGCTGCGGGGGGATGCGCACGGCGGCATTGGTGGCGCCGGCGGCGGGAACGACGGTGTCGAATTTTTCCAGCGACCGGTCGCAATAGACCGGCAGCGCGGAGGGCAGGCCGAAGGGGCAGACGCCGCCGACCGGATGGCTGGTCGCTTCCAGCACTTCGTCGGCGGTCAGCATGCGCGGCTTGCCGCCGAGTGTCTCGCGGCATTTGCGGTTGTCGAGCCGCGCCGTGCCAGCCATCACCACGAGCACCGTGCGCTCGCCCACACGGATGCAGATCGTCTTGGCGATCTGGTCGGGTTCGACGCCATGGGCTTCGGCCGCCAGCGCCACCGTCGCCGAACTGGCCTCGGTTTCGATGACGTCGATATCGGGTGCGTTGGCCCGGAAAAAGGCGCGGACGGATTCGATGCTCATGGAGCCTGAATAAGCGAGCTTGGCCGCCGCTTCAATCCCTGGCGTTGAGCTATGCGAATTACGCATTGCTGCGCTGCAATAAAAGCCTGTTTTTTAGTCGGGAATCGTGTATATTTCCTCTCATCGACGCGGCACACTCCTCCTCCCAGTGCCGCCCGATTGGACTGACGATCCTCCTCCTCCCGATTGTCAGTCAGTATCAGTGCCCGGCGCCTCCTCCTCCCGCGCCGGGCACTTTCATTTTCAGCCTCCCGCTTTCTCCTTTATCATAGACGTTTGGCGGGATTGTCGTTTTCGTCCGGATTGGGCAGTGGCGCCTCGTCCGGCAGGCGGTCCGGTTCCGGTTCGGAAATCGGCGGAGGCGGATCGAGCGGCGGCGGAACGGGTGGCTTGGCGGGCTCCGGAATGGGTTCGACGGGATAGCTCATGGCATTCTCCTGATGGGTTTCGGCCCCTGCGAAAACGCGGGCAGCCTTGCGGCGATGGCATGCGTCGGTATCAGGGACCAACGACATCAGGCCGCCATTGTTCCAGGCCGGATGGAACCACCGGGGTCGATTGCGGGTTTGAAGGGCGGCGGACACCGGCGGCGAGCGCCGGCCCGCACCGGAGACCCCATCATGCAGATCACCTACCATATCGCGGAACATGACGGCGGCTGGGCCTACAGGCTGGGCGACGTCTGGTCCGAACCCTTTGCCTCCCACGACGAAGCACTGGCCGCTGCCCGCCGCGCCGCCGAGCGCCAGCAGGTCGGCGGCGACAATGCGGAGATCGACTACCAGGCCGGCGACGGTCGCTGGCGCCACGAGCATGTCGATGGCGGCGACCGCCCTGAGGTCGAGGTCGATCCCAAGGACTGATCTTTCCGCATCGCCGGATCGTGATCTTTCTTCCGCGCCGGTTACGGTGCCGGCCACTGGAATAGGGGCGCGATTGCCCCTATTGTCCATGCCGACATATCGCGCACCAAGGGAGAGAGAACATGTCCGAACCCCGCAAGCCCGGCCGCGGCCGCGTCTATTCCTCGATAACCGAGACCATCGGCGATACGCCGATCGTCCGCCTCGACAAGTTTGCGCGCGAAAAGGGCATCAAGGCCAACCTGCTGGCCAAGCTGGAATTCTTCAACCCGATCGCCTCGGTGAAGGACCGCATCGGCGTGGCAATGATCGAAACGCTGGAGGAGCAGGGCCGCATCACTCCCGGCAAGACCGTGCTGATCGAGCCGACCTCCGGCAATACAGGCATCGCGCTTGCCTTCGCCGCCGCCGCCAAGGGCTATCGCCTGATCCTCACCATGCCGGAGACCATGTCGATCGAGCGCCGCAAGATGCTGGCGCTGCTCGGGGCGGAACTGGTGCTGACCGAAGGGCCGAAGGGCATGAAGGGCGCGATCGCCAAGGCCGAGGAACTGGCCGCCGACCTGCCGGATGCGATCATCCCGCAGCAGTTCGAAAACCCAGCCAATCCGGAAATCCACCGCCGAACCACCGCCGAGGAGATCTGGAACGACACGGATGGCGCCGTCGATATCCTCGTTGCCGGCATCGGCACCGGTGGCACGATCACCGGCGCCGGCCAGGTTCTGAAATCCAAGAAGCCCTCGGTCAAGGTCGTCGCCGTCGAGCCGACCGATAGCCCGGTGCTTTCCGGCGGCAATCCTGGCCCGCACAAAATCCAGGGCATTGGCGCCGGTTTCGCCCCGAAAATCCTCGACACCAACGTCTATGACGAGATCGTCACCGTCAGCAATGACGACGCCTTCGCCAATGCCCGCCTCGTCGCCCGCCTCGAAGGCGTGCCAGTCGGCATTTCCTCGGGCGCGGCGCTGGCGGCGGCCACCGTCATCGGCCAGCGCGAAGAAAATGCCGGCAAGACCATCGTTGTCATCATCCCCTCCTTCGCCGAGCGCTATCTTTCGACCGCGCTGTTCGAGGGGCTGGGCGGTTAGCTTTTCAAAGAGCGAAGGGTCGCGCCTGTCCCGGTGCGGCCTTCCTTCTTGCCGGAAGCGCCGGCCTCACGCCGCCGCCGTCAGCCGCTCGCCGGCGATGCGATAGGAAATCGCTTCCGCCAGATGGATGCGGCCGACCGTTTCCTGTCCCTCGAGATCGGCCAGCGTGCGCGCCACCTTGAGGATGCGATGATAGCCGCGAGCGGAGAATTTCATTTTCTCGGCGGCATCGCGCAGCAGTTTCAGCCCCGGCTCGTCCGGTTCGGCCACCACCTCGATCAGGGCGGTGGAGCAGCGGGCATTGGTGGTCGCGGCCGGCAGGCCGGCGGCGACATAGCGCCGGCGCTGCATGTCTCTTGCACGCGCCACGCGGGCGGCGACCGTCGCGCTGCTCTCGGCGGCGCGGGGACGGATGAGGTCGGCGGCGGAAACGGCGGGCACGTCGATGCGGATATCGATGCGATCCATCAAAGGCCCGGAAATGCGCGCCTGGTAATCGCTCATGCAGCGCGGACCCTTGGCGCAACTGTGGCCGGGCTCGCCGGCCATGCCGCAGCGGCAGGGGTTCATCGCCGCGACGAGCTGGATATTGGCGGGGTAGGAGACGCGGTGATTGGCGCGGGCGATAATGCATTCGCCGCTTTCCAGCGGCTGGCGCAAGGCATCCAGAACCTGCGGCGAGAATTCGGGGAATTCGTCGAGAAACAGGATGCCGTGATGGGCAAGTGAGGCCTCGCCCGGTCGCCCACGAAAGCCGCCGCCGACCAGCGCCGCCATGGTCGCCGAATGATGCGGGGTGCGATAGGGCCGCCGGTCCGACAGCTTGCCGCCGGCAAGCTGTCCGGCGACGGAATGGATCATCGACACTTCCAGCAGTTCGGCGGCCGAGAGCGGCGGCAGGATCGAGGGCAGGCGCGCCGCCAGCATCGACTTGCCGGAACCGGGCGGGCCGACCATCAACAGGTTATGCCCGCCGGCGGCTGCCACCTCCAGCGCCCGCTTGGCGCTTTCCTGTCCCTTGATTTCCGAGAGATCGGGCAAATTGGCGGGATTGGCGCGGATCGCCGGCACGGGGCGGGACAGCTTCTGGGTGCCGCGGAAATGATTGGCAAGCGCGATCAGGCTGCGGGGCGCGAGAATATCGATACCCTCGCCGGCCCAGGCGGCTTCGGCGCCGCTGTCGGCGGGGCAGATCAGCCCCTTGTCGAGCGCATGCGCCGCGATCGCCGCCGGCAAGGCGCCGGCGACCGGGGCCAGCGTGCCGTCCAGATTGAGTTCGCCGAGAACGACGTAATCCGCGAGCGCATCAGGCGGCACAGCGCCCAGCGCCGCCATCAGGCCGAGCGCGATCGGCAGGTCGAAATGCGAGCCTTCCTTGGGCAGGTCGGCAGGCGCGAGGTTGACGGTGACGCGTTTCGGCGGCAAGGCGAGGCCGCAGGCGTGAAGGGCTGCCTGCACTCGCTCGCGGCTTTCGGCTACCGCCTTGTCCGGCAGGCCGACGATCTGCATGCCCACCTTGCCGGGCGCGACCATGACCTGCACCTCGACGGGAACACCCTCGATGCCCTGAAAGGCCAGCGTGCTGACGCGCCCAACCATGTTTCCTGCCCTCTCGCCCGATCCGATGCACCCTCAGCGGGTTATGGATTGCAATCTGGCATGGAATATGGAATAAAACAAGAACACAAAATGAACAATCTCCCGCATCCGGTGTGATCAGGTTGCGGGAGGTTGTATGGCTGGAACAAACGAGGGAGGAAGGCTCAGCTTTTCTTGGCTTCGATCGCGTCCCAGAGGAGTGCCGCGATGTCGGCGCCGCCGAATTTCTTCACTTCGCGGATGCCGGTCGGCGAGGTGACGTTGATCTCGGTCATGTAGTCGCCGATGACGTCGATGCCGACGAGCAGGAAGCCGCGTTCGCGTAAAGACGGGCCGATGCGCTCGCAGATTTCGCGCTCGCGCGCCGTCAGTTCGGTCGCTTCGGCGCGGCCGCCGACATGCATGTTGGAGCGGCTGTCATGCTCGGCCGGCACGCGGTTGATGGCGCCGACCGGCTTGCCGTCGACGAGGATGATGCGCTTGTCGCCCTTGCGCACATCCGGCAGGTATTGCTGGGCGATATAGGGTTCGCGGAACATCTGTGCGAACATTTCGAGAAGGGAGGAGAAGTTGCGGTCGTCGCGCGAGGAATGGAAGACGCCGGCGCCGCCATTGCCGTAGAGCGGCTTGAGGATGATGTCGCCCATTTCGGCGCGGAATCGGGCGATTTCGGCGGGATCGCGGGTGATCAGCGTCCGCGGCATCAGGTCGGCGAATTCGGTGACGAAAATCTTTTCCGGCGAATTGCGCACCCAGGCCGGGTCGTTGACGACGAGCGTCTTCGGATGGATGCGCTCGAGCAGATGCGTGGAGGTGATATAGGCCATGTCGAAGGGCGGATCCTGGCGCAGCAGGACGACGTCCATGGTCGCGAGGTCGATGCGCTCCGGCGTGCCGAGGGTGAAATGGTCGCCCTTGACGTCGCGTAGCGCCATTTCCTCGACGGTCGCAAAAATCGTGCCGTCGCGCATGGTCAGCTTGTCGGGCGTGTAATGGAACAGCTTGTAGCCACGCGCCTGCGCTTCCAGGCTCATGGCAAAGGTCGAATCCCCGGCAATGCTGATGCCGGAAACATGGTCCATCTGGACCGCTACGTTCTTGATCTTGGCCATAGGCTCGAAGGGCTCCCCGCTGAGTTCGCGCGCTTCCATTTAGGATGCGCCGGCGCTGATGGCAACGGGGGCGCCCGAAGTCAGGCGGCGAGGCCGACCGATCCGCCCGAAGTCAGGAAACGCTTGATGCGGATGGCGGCGGCCAGCGGCTTGGGGAAGGGGCGGCGCAGGAAGGCGATCTTGCGTACATAGCCTTCCACCTGCCAGGTCGCCCAGGTGTCGCCGGCAAAATAGGCGATGTCGCCGGTCTTCAGTGTTCGCGTCGACCCGTCCGCGGCGGTGACATGCACGGTGCCCTCAAGGATCAGCACGGTCTCGTCCCAGGGAAAATACCAGCGGAAGCTGCCGTCGGTGCAATCCCAGACGGCAGTCAGCGCGGCGTCGTCGGGGCTGCGGGAATGTTCGGCGGCGCGCGCCTGCGGGTCGCCGGAGAGCACCCAGGCCGGATTGATCGGCGCGGGCGTCATTTCCATCTCGCCCATGGGCGCGGTGACCAGCGGCGGCATGGTGTTGCCCGACAGAAGATTCGGCGGCACCGCGCGCATCGCCATCGTCGCAGCACTCGCCAGCATCATTTTCCAGACCATACTTGCCCCCCAATTTTACAATGTCCCAAAACGGGACGCCCACCGGGAGGCAGGTTACGCCATGAGCCGTAACGGTTCGGTTCAGGTTTTCCGCTGTATTTTAACGACCCTAAAGCATGACCAGCCGAAGCGTGTTCGCTTCGGCGTCGGACAATGTGGAACCAAGAGAATAGATCATTCCCCGTGACCTGTGTTCACCGGAAATGTTCTAGAAAGCGTCGACAAAATGGCGCGGCCAGCGCAGCGGCATTACGGCGACGATGTCGTAACGCTGCGACAGCAGATGGGCGTCGCGTTGGCGCGACAGCCAGATGTCGCTGGCGGCGCGGATGCGTTTCTGCGCCGTGGCGCTGACGGCATCGACGGCCCTCAGTTCGTCGCCGCGCGCCTTGACCTCGATGAAGACGGCAAGATCGCCCTTGCGGGCGACGATGTCGATCTCGCCGAGTTTCGTACGATAGCGCAGGGCGAGGATGCGATAGCCTTTGAGCAGCAGGTAGGCGGCGGCGATCCATTCGGAGACATGGCCACGCCGATGCGCCTTGCGCCGCCGGTTCTTGAGCGGGTCAGCCTCCATTGCCCTTCATGTCCAGCAGACGGCGGTAGAGATCCTTGCGCGGCAGGCCGCTCAGGCGCGCCGCTTCGGTGGCGGCCTTGCCGGCCGGCATGTCCTTCGATAGCTGGCTCAGGAGGGCGTCGACATCGGCCTCTTCCGGTGGCGGCGGGGCGTCCGGCGGAGCGATGACTAGCACGATTTCGCCCTTTACCGTCCGTTCGGCAAATTCGGCGGCAAGCTCGCCGAGCGTGCCGCGGCGGAATTCCTCGAACGTCTTGGTCAACTCGCGGCAGACGGCGGCGCGGCGTTGCGTGCCGAGCACCTGCGCCGCCGCGACGAGGCTGTCGCCGATTCGATGGGGGGAATCGAAGTAGATCAGCGTTGAGGGAATGGCGGCGAGTTCCGCGAAGCGGTCGCGCTTCGCCTTGTCCTTGTGCGGCAGGAAGCCGGCGAACAGGAAGGCGTCGTTGGGCAGGCCGGAGCCGACCAGTGCGGCAAGCGGCGCGGAGGCGCCGGGCAGGGGGACGACGCGAAAGCCGGCCGCGATAGCCAGTGTCGCGAGGCGATAGCCGGGATCGGAAACCAGCGGCGGCCCGGCATCGGAGACGAGGGCCACGGATTTTCCCTCCGCGAGGAAGGCGAGCAGGCGCGGCCCGGCCTCGTCGGCATTGTGTTCGTGATAGGCAAAGGGCCGGTTGCGAATGCCGTAGCGGTCGAGCAGCACGCGGGTGACGCGGGTGTCCTCGCAGGCGAGCACGTCGGCTCCGGCAAGCGTTTCCAGCGCACGCAGGGTGATATCGGCGAGATTGCCGATGGGCGTGGCGACGAGATAGAGCGCCGGCTCCAGCGGCCGGGCGGGTATGGAAACGTCATGCAGGCGGTAGCTGCGCGCATGGCCCCCGCCGTCCTCGTCATGCCTGTCCACGCCCGTGCCGCCTTCCTGTTCCGGTCTGTGGCCGTTTATGGGCCATGCGGATGCGTTTGCACAAGGCGATTTAGCGGATCGAGGCTGTGGAATTGGCCGAATGTCGGGGGGCAAGATGCCATAGGCCTTGCAATTGCCCTGAAAACTCTGCCATTTTGCCCGTCCATATTTCCGGCATCGGGCCGGGCGGTCAATGTGCGTCTCCCCGGGGTTTCCGGGCACGGCGCCGGTCGAAAGCGGTAGCATCTCATGCGTATTACTCTTGAGCGGTCCAATCTCCTGAAGTCGCTGAACCACGTTCATCGCGTGGTCGAACGTCGCAACACGATCCCGATCCTGTCGAACGTTCTGTTGCGGGCCGATGGAGCCGCACTCGCCATGAAGGCGACCGACCTCGATCTGGAAATCACCGAGGAAACGCCGGCCAATGTCGAGCAGGCCGGCGCCACCACCGTGCCGGCGCATCTGCTCTATGATATCGTGCGCAAGCTGCCGGATGGCGCCGAAGTGCTGCTGGCGACGACGCCGGACGGGAATGCCATGACGGTCGCCTCCGGCCGCTCGAAATTCTCGCTGCAGTGCCTGCCGCAATCGGATTTCCCGGACCTGACGGCGGGCGCGTTCAGCCATACCTTCAAGCTGAAGGCGACCGATCTCAAGATGTTGATCGACCGCACCCAGTTCGCCATCTCGACCGAGGAGACGCGCTATTACCTGAACGGCATCTTCTTCCACACCATCGAGGCGGACGGCGATCTCAAGCTGCGGGCGGTGGCGACCGATGGTCACCGCCTCGCCCGCGCCGATGTCAAGGCGCCCTCGGGCTCGGAAGGCATGCCGGGCATCATCATCCCGCGCAAGACGGTCGGCGAATTGCAGAAGCTGGTCGACAATCCCGAACTGATCGTCACCGTCGAGGTGTCCGACGCCAAGATCCGCCTGACCATCGGCTCGATCGTCATGACCTCGAAGCTGATCGACGGCACTTTCCCGGATTACCAGCGCGTCATTCCCGCCAACAACGACAAGCAGTTGCGCGTCGATTGCCAGACATTCGCCCAAGCCGTCGATCGCGTCTCGACGATTTCCTCGGAGCGCGGCCGCGCGGTCAAGCTGGCGCTGGCCGACGGGCAGCTGCTGCTGACCGTCAACAATCCCGATTCAGGCAGCGCCACCGACGAACTGGCGGTCTCCTATGACAATGACGCCATGGAAATCGGCTTCAATGCCAAATACCTGCTGGATATCACCGCGCAGCTTTCCGGCGAGAACGCCATCTTCCTGCTGGCCGATGCCGGCTCCCCGACGCTGATCCGCGATACGGCCGATGACGACGCGCTCTATGTACTGATGCCGATGCGGGTCTGACAAGCATTCGCCCCGGCGAAGCCCGGCGGCCGCGCGACTTGGATTTGCCGCAGTTGCGGCCGATCTATTGCGAACGGTTGAGGACAGCCGGTCTATAACAGGGGAAGTCGGGGCGACATGATGTTGCATGCCAAGATGAAAGAGCGGTTCGTCCGCCGGTTCGATGATGAAATCCGCTTCTTTCGCGGCTGGATGACAAAGCCCAAGGCGGTCGGTGCGATCATGCCGACCTCGGCGCGCATGGCGCGGCGCATGGCGAGCCTGATCGATACCGGCTCCGGCCTGCCCGTGCTCGAACTCGGCCCCGGCACCGGCGTCATCACCCGCGCCATTCTGGAGCGCGGCGTCGCGCCCGATCAACTCGTCTCCGTCGAATATTCCACGGATTTCTACCTGCATCTCAAGCGGATGTTCGATGGCGTGCGCTTCATCAACGGCGATGCCTTCGATCTCAAGGAAACGCTCTCCGATCTCGGCGAACAGCGTTTCGACAGTGTCATCTCCGGCATACCGCTGCTGAATTTCCCCATGCATATGCGCGTGTCGCTCCTGGAGGATCTGCTCGATCTCCTGCCGCCCGGCCGTCCCGTGGTGCAGTTTTCCTATGGGCCGGTGTCGCCGATCGTCGCCCAGCCGGATCGGTATCGCATCGAGCATTTCGATTTCATCATGCGCAATATCCCGCCGGCGCAGATCTGGACCTATCGACGCGGCGGCGAACTGCATCACATTCCGCGCAAGTGGTGTCGCAAATAGCCTCTCCCGCCCGGCTTGCCTTTGACGTCCTCCCGTGCGAGGGGATGCCGGTTTGACCGCACGATTGCCGAAAGGGTGGAGAGAGATATGCAAGCACGCGACCGTCTGATCGTCAGCCTCGATGTCCCGACCGTTCAGGAGGCCGAAAAGCTCGTGACGCTGCTCGGCGACGAGGCCTCCTTCTACAAGATCGGTTACCAGCTCGTCTTCGCGGGGGGACTGGAATTCGCCCGCGACCTGGCGAAGAGCGGCAAGCGGGTTTTCCTCGACATGAAGCTCCTCGACATCGACAACACCGTCGCTTCAGGCGTCGAGAACATCGCCAAGATGGGCATGTCGATGCTGACGCTGCATGCCTATCCCAAGGCGATGCGCGCCGCCGTCGAGGCTGCGAAGGGCTCCGGCCTGTGCCTGCTAGGCGTCACCGTGCTGACATCGATGGACGAGGCCGACCTCAGGGATGCCGGTTATGCCGACGATCCGCGCACGCTGGTGCTGCGCCGCGCCGACCAGGCGCGCGACGCCGGCATGGGCGGCATCGTCTGCTCGGCCGAAGAAGCCGAGGCCGTGCGCGCCGTCATCGGCCTGGATATGGCCCTCGTCACCCCCGGCATTCGCCCGGCCGGCGCCGACAAGGGCGACCAGAAGCGGGTGATGACGCCTTACGACGCCCTGACGGCCGGCGCCAGCCATCTTGTCGTCGGCCGCCCGATCGTCAAGGCGCCTGATCCGAAGGCTGCCGCGCACGCCATTCTTGCCGAAATGCTCGCCGCGAGCTGGCCGGCCAACCGCTAGAAAGTCAAGGAGGACATCATGGCCAAGGGTTACTGGATCGCGCGGGTGGATGTGCGCGACCCCGAGCGCTACAAGGATTACGTCGCCGCCGCCAAGCCGGCGTTCGAGAAATACGGCGCGAACTTCCTCGCCCGCGGCGGCGCCTATACCGCGCTGGAAGGCCCGGCGCGGGGCCGTAACGTTGTCATCGAGTTCCCCAGCCACCAGGCTGCGGTCGACTGTTACAACTCGCCTGAATACCAGATCGCCGCCAAAATCCGCCAGGAAGTCGCCGACGCCGAAATGATCGTCGTCGAAGGCGTCTGAAAGCGTAAGGCAACCGGTTGCGGTGCGGCGTGATGGCTCTTCACGCCGCCGCTCTCTTCGGCTAAGACGAAACGCAACAGCTATCGTTTCGCCTTCTTGAAGGAGCCTGCCATGACCTTGTCCAACCTGCCGCCGCTCGTCACCGTGTTCGGGGGCTCGGGGTTCGTCGGGCGCAGCATCGTTCGTGCGCTGGCCAAGCGCGGCTATCGCATCCGTGTCGCCGTGCGTCGTCCGGATCTGGCCGGCTTCCTTCAGCCGATGGGCAATGTCGGGCAGATTTCCCTGGTGCAGGCCAACCTGCGTTACCGCGCCTCGGTCGATGCCGCCGTCGCCGGCGCGACCCATGTCGTCAATTGCGTTGGGATCTTGCATGAGGCCGGCCGCAATACCTTCGACGCCGTGCAGGAATTCGGCGCCCGCGCCGTGGCGGAAGCCGCCCGCGCCGCCGGCGCGACGCTCACCCACATTTCCGCCATCGGCGCCGATGCCAGTTCGCAGTCCTCCTATGCCCGCACCAAGGGCCGCGCCGAAGCGGCCGTGCTGGCGATCAAGCCGGATGCGGTGATCTTGCGCCCCTCGGTCGTCTTCGGGCAGGACGACAGCTTCTTCAACAAGTTCGGCCGCATGTCGCAGACCATGCCTTTCCTGCCGCTGATCGGCGGTGGGAAAACGAAGTTCCAGCCTGTTTTCGTCGAGGACGTGGCCGAAGCGGCCGTGCGCGCAGTCGACGGCAAGCTGACGCCCGGCGCGGTCTATGAACTGGGCGGCCCGGCCGTGATGACCTTCAAGGAGTGTCTGGAGACCGTGCTGCAGGTGGTCGATCGCCACAAGCCGCTGGTGCCGATGCCCTTCGGCATCGCCTCGCTGATCGGCTCCATCGCCTCGCTGGTGCCCTTCGTGCAGCCGCCGCTGACGGCGGACCAGGTGACGCTGCTGAAGTCCGACAACATCGTCTCGAAGCAGGCGACCGAGGCTGGCCGCACGCTTGCCGGCATGGGCATCGTGCCGACCATGGTCGACACCGTGCTGCCGACCTACATGGTACAGTATCGCCCGCAGGGCCAGTTCCGCCGCTCCGGCCGGGCGGCCTGAGCGTTTCCAAGACAGTTCTTTATTACGAATCACTGTAACGCCGCTGCGGGTCCACCCGCGGCGGCGATTTTGTTTCAGGCAAAAAATATCTCAGGATCCGCCGTTTTGCGGCGCGATTTTTAGCCTTCGGCGGGTTCCGGCGTTGCACAAATATCGCACGCGAAAACGGAACGCATTAACCGGCGATTCAGGTGAATCCTCTATTGATGTTTGTCAGCCGCCGGCTTAGACACGCCCGGCGTGACGCTGGCGCCAAGGGACGGGCGCCGCGCACCATCCTGATTTGAAAGGCATTTTTCCATGGGAAAGTCTATCGCACTGTTTTTTGCGTGTGCGGCTCTGGTCATTCTCGCCGGCTCGTTCATCGCGCCGGGCACGGTCGCGGCGATCAAGGGTGAATGCGCCCCTGCCTACGGCGTCGATCCGTGCAGCACCGGCAGCATCTCCGCCAACTGAGCGGGGTCCTTTTCGCGCGCTGACAGGCGCATGAGCGAAGGCGGCAGAACGCCTGCTTGAACGGCAGGATGTTTCACCGCCTTTTTCCATGCCTTGCGAAAGACGCCAGGACCGGGCGCCGCAGCGCCCGGCCGCAATGCCTCAGGCAATATAGCCGAGCGCGGCCATGCCGAGCAGGATGACGCCGAGAATGATGCGGTAGATCGCGAAGGCGGTGAACCGGTGGCTCTGGATATAGGTGAGCAGCCATTTGACCGCGACGAAGGCGACGATGGTGGACACCACGAAAGCCAGGCCCAGCGCCGTCCAGTCCTCGCCGGCCGCGCCGCCGTCCTTCCAGGTCTTCAGGAGTTGGTAGGCGCTCGCCGCATACATGGTGGGAATGCCGACCAGGAAGGCGAATTCGGTGGCTGCGGCGCGATTGGCGGTGCCGGCCAGCATGGCGACGAAGATCGTCGCGCCCGAACGCGAGGTGCCGGGAAAGATGCCGGCGACCACCTGGGCGATGCCGACGAGGATGGCGACCATCCAGGTGATCTGCGTGTAAGGCGGCTTGCGCGCCGCCATCCATTCGGCAAAAATCATCCAGAAGCCGCCGATGATCAGCGCCCAGGCGACCGGGGTGGCGGTCTCCGGCAGTTCGAAGCCGAGTTTCTTGACGAGGAGACCGAGGACGGCGGTGATCAGGAAGGCGAGGATCAGCATCATCGCGTAGCGGCGATTCTTCGGCTCGCGCCAGCCGAGCGCCAGATCGAGCAGCCGCCGCCAGTAGATGATGGTCACGGCAAGGATGGCGCCGGCCTGGATGACGATGTTGAACGTATCCGACCGGGCACCCAGCCATTGCTCGGCAATGATCAGATGGCCGGTGCTGGAGCTCGGCAGGAATTCGGTAATTCCCTCGATGAACCCCCATATGACGACGTTGATGTACTCCATGAAGGTCTCCGATTGAAGGCGGCGGGAGCCTGAGCATTCCGGTGTGAAGCGGTTTTCCGTCCGGAAATGCGACAAGACAGTGAGCGAGATGCGCCGCGCATCGTTCCATTCCCGATCCGCATGGCGAAAAAACGCCCGTTTCGGCGGATCGTCATGAAATGTCCATGATTGGCGGCGCTTGGGGCAGGGCTAAAACTTGATTCTCATACTGAACCGACCATGTAATCCTATATCTTTCTTAAACTCTGATCGTTAGGAGTTTGATAAAGGATACGAGATCCCCAAGGCGCCAGCGGGCGGACCGAAGCGAAGAATGCCAGTACTGTATCACCACCCCATCTCCACGACCTCCCGGTTCATCCGGCTGGTGCTTGCGGAATACGGTTACCAGGTCGAGCTGATCGAGGAGCAGCCCTGGGACAAGCGGCGCGACTTTCTCGCGCTCAACCCGGCCGGCACCTTGCCCGTCTATGTGGACGACAGCATGCGGGCGCTCTGTGGGGCGACGGTGATTTCCGAATATCTCGACGAGACTCACGGCGTGTTGAAGCGCGACCGGCGGCTTCTGGCCGAGGATCCCTTTCAGCGCGCCGAAATCCGCCGCCTGACCGAATGGTTCCTGCAGAAGATGGAGCAGGACGTCACCCGGCCCCTGGCGCGAGAACGCGTCTTCAAGCTGCAGATGACCTCGGAACAGGGCGGCGGCGCCCCCGACAGCAAGGTGCTGCGCACCGCCCGCAACAATATCCGCCAGCACATGCGCTACCTTTCCTGGCTGGCCGGCTCACGGCAATGGCTGGCCGGCGAGCGGCTGAGCTATGCCGATCTCGCCGCCGCCGCCGCCGTTTCGGTGCTGGATTATCTCGGCGAAATCGACTGGTCGGAATCGCCGGTGGCCAAGGACTGGTATCAGCGGCTGAAATCGCGCCCCTCCTTCCGCCCGATGCTCAACGACCGGGTGCGCGGCCTGACCCCCGTTTCTCATTACGCCGACCTCGACTTTTGAAGGAGGCGGCCATGAGCGAGGCCGCCCGCCCCGACAAAAACGAAAAACAGCGCCGCGTCCTGACGGATTTCGTCAAGGCGGAAGCAAAGGCCATCGGCTTCGACCTCTGTCGCATCACCCGCCCCGACGCCATTCCACAGACGCCGGAGCGCCTCGCGGCTTTCCTCGGCGCCGGCTATCATGGCACCATGGCGTGGATGGCGGAGACGCAAGCGCGCCGCGCCGATCCGCGCGTGCTCTGGGGCGATGTCCGCTCCATCGTGTTGTTCGGCCTGAATTACGGCCCTGAGACCGATCCGCGCGCAGTGCTGGAAAAACCGGACCGGGCGGCGATTTCCGTCTATGCCCGCAATCGCGATTATCACGACATTATAAAGGGCCGGCTCAAGGAGATCGCCACGCGCTTCGCGGCGCGGTCGAAGCAGGATGTCAAGGTCTTCGTCGATACCGCGCCGGTGATGGAAAAGCCGCTCGCCGCCGCTGCCGGTCTCGGCTGGCAGGGCAAGCACACCAATCTGGTCAGTCGCGACTTCGGCTCCTGGCTGTTTCTCGGCAGCATGTTCACCACGGCCGATCTGGTCGCCGACGAGCCGGAGCAAGACCGCTGCGGCTCCTGCCATGCCTGCCTGTCTTCCTGCCCAACCGACGCCTTTCCCGCACCCTACAGGATCGATGCGCGCCGCTGCATTTCCTATCTCACCATCGAACACAAGGGGGTCATCGATCCGGCGTTGCGCGTCCGGATGGGCAACCGCATCTATGGCTGCGACGATTGCCTCGCCGCCTGTCCCTGGAACAAGTTCGCCGCCGCTGCTTCCGAGATGAAGCTGAAAGCGCGCGAGGATCTCAACGAACCCGCCATCGCCGACCTGTTGAAACTCACGGACGGCGAATTTCGTGCATTCTTCAGCGGCTCGCCGGTCAAGCGCATCGGCCGCGACCGCTTCGTGCGCAATGTGCTGATCGCCGCCGGCAATTCCGGCGACCGGTCGCTGATCGCGCCCTGCCGGGCATTGCTGGAGGATGCCGCGCCGGTGGTGCGCGCCATGGCGGTCTGGGCGCTCTCGCGGCTGATGGCGGCTCAAGAATTCGAAACACTCTCTCTTTACAGAGAGGCGGAAACGGATGAAGCCGTCCTGGATGAATGGCGGCTAGCGGGGGCATGACATGCGGATGATGATTTTCGGCGCCGGTTATTCCGGCAAGGCGATCGGGCTGGAAGCGAAAGCCAAAGGCGCGGACGTCTGCGGCACGACACGCGCGCCGGAGAAAGCCGCAGGCCTTGCCGCCGCCGGTATAGAGCCGCTGCTCTTCGACGGCGCGGCTTCGTCGCTGTCGCCGGAGATCGCGGCGCGCATGGCGACGGCCACGCACCTCGTCCAGTCGATCGCGCCCGGCCGAGAGGGCGATCCGCTGTTGCGGCTGGCAGGCGAAACCGTGCGCGCCCATATGCCGGCGCTGCAATGGATCGGCTATCTTTCCACCGTCGGCGTCTATGGCGACCATCAGGGCGGCTGGGTGGATGAGGAGACGCCCTTTCGCCCGGTGTCGCAGCGCTCGCGCGAGCGGGTGGAGGCGGAGCAGGGCTGGATGGCGCTGGGCGAAAAGGCCGGCATTCCCGTCGCGATCCTGCGCCTTGCCGGCATTTACGGCCCCGGCCGCAACGCCTTCGTCAATCTTCAGAACGGAACGGCCCGCCGGCTGGTGAAGCCGAACCAGGTGTTCAACCGCATCCGCGTCGAGGATATCGCCGGCGCGACGCTGTTCATGGCGGAACGGGGGGTGGGTGGCATCGTCAACGTCACCGACGACGAGCCGGCGCCGCCGCAGGATATCGTTGCCGAGGCCGCGCGGCTGATGGGTGTTGCCCCGCCGCCGGAACAGGCCTTCGAAACCGCCGAGCTGACGCCAATGGCGCGCTCTTTTTATGGCGAGAACAAGCGTGTTTCCAATCGCCGCCTGCGGGCGCTGGGCTATGCGCTGCGTTTTGCGGATTACCGCGCCTCGCTGGCGGCGCTATGGCAGGAACAGGGCTGGCGCGGCTGACTCGTTCGCCGGCGTGACTGCCGTGTAATGCTGCCTGTGGTTGTAGGCAGAAACCATGCATTTCCGAACGTCGACGAACTGAAAATTTCATTTCAGGCCGGGTTGAGAGTCAAATTTGCTCAAAACAAGTCCTAACAGACGGTAAATATGGCGCTGTTTGGGGCCATTCCAGCCCATTCGCGAAAAAAAATTTTACATATTTTTGTGATTGGGCCAGGTCTCGCAACGAACCTGGATTCTATTTCCGCTTTTCGACTGAATCTACTTTATTTTTTCTCAAATTTGCGCAAGCGCCCGGAGCGAATCAAAGGTCCGTTTGAATCACGAATATTACAGACTGTAACAGTCCGTGATCGTTGCGCGGCCATTTTTTGCCATTTTTCGTCGGTTTTTGCCGCCCCCATCGCCGAACGCGGTTCCGACCGCCCCGAAAATGGGAAGCCTCGCATTGAAGAAACTGTGCCGTACTGCCCTCGTTTCCGCCGCCATTCTTGCAACCACTGCTTTCGCCCCGCTTCAGGCCTATGCCGCCGGCTGTGGTGGCGCTTCCTGGTACGCCCTCGGATCGAAAACCGCCTCCGGGGAACGCATGAACCCGAGAATGATGACAGCCGCACATCGCTCCCTCCGTTTTGGAACGAAGCTCAAGGTCACCAACCGCAACAACGGGCGCAGCGTCGTCGTCCGCATCAACGATCGCGGACCGTTCATTCGTGGTCGCGTGCTCGACCTGTCCAAGGCCGCCGCCCAGAACATCGGTATGGTCTCGTCCGGCACCGCCAAGGTCTGCTACGAAGTCATCGGCTGATGCCGGCTGCACGGTTCGCCGCCCGGCCGTGTAAAGACTTGCTCTCGCTCGTGATCGCGGTTACCACCGCCGGAGCAGTTTCCGGAGACCTCTAAACGGCCTCCGTTCGGAAATGTTCCGAAAAAACGACAACAGGAGAAGACGTCATGCGTTTGGGCGGCCGGCTGGCAGGAGCCATCGAGGTTCTTGCCGATATCGAGACGCGAAAGCGACCGGTTGCGGACGCCTTGAAGGATTGGGGTCTGGCGCATCGTTTCGCCGGCTCCGGGGACAGGGCGGCCATCGGCAACATCGTCTATGACCCCCTGCGCAAACGCCTTTCCCATGCCTGGCTCATGGACGACGCCAGCCCCGCCGCGCTCGGCTACGCCGTCATGCTGCGCCAATGGGGTGAAACGCCGGACAGCATCGGCGCCGAACTGGAGGGCGACCGCTTCGCCCCCGAACCGCTGAAGCCGGAATGGCTGGCGGCATTGTCCTCCCGAAACCTCGATGACGCTCCCGCTTATGTGCAGGGCGACATCCCCGACTGGGCGCAGCCGGCGTTGGAGGAAAATTTCGGCGGGGGCTGGCTGGCCGAGGCGGAAGCGCTGGCCGCACGCCCGACGCCCGGACCACCCGTTAACACCTTACGCGCCCAGCGCCCCAAGGGGCCGAAGCAATTTCAGGAAGATCTGCACCCAGGCATCCAGACAAATTACCGGATGGTGCAGGCTCTCTCCCTAAAACGGTTCAAGCACTACCCCAGTCGGCCAATGGGCAGGCATGTAACATAGCTATGTGCGTCGTCCTGACCACATTCTCATCTGCTGTACTCATTGACTCATCCGCATCGTGCCATGCCCCGGCAACAGCGTCTTTTGCCCT
>Ga0066256_1001356_pt1 | contig 34915 bp, 31 predicted proteins | sample ThiBio_1000_biof_FD_87107 | JGI IMG/M metagenome (GOLD analysis project Ga0066256, IMG submission 87107) | Wastewater bioreactor microbial communities from Cape Town, South Africa - Thiocy_expt_1000_biof (version 2) | ecosystem: Engineered > Bioreactor > Thiocyanate-remediating >... | reverse complement strand
CCGCATGGCCCATGTGGATCTGGCCGTTGGCGTAAGGCGGGCCATCGTGCAGGATGAACTTGGGCGCGCCCCGGCGGGCGTCGCGCAGGCGCTTGTAGATGCCCTTGTCTTCCCAGTCCTTCACCCAGCCCGGCTCGCGCTTGGGCAGGTCGCCGCGCATGGGGAAGTGGGTGTCGGGCAGGTTCAGGGTGCTGCGGTAATCCGGGGCAGTGGAGGGGGGCGTGCTGGCGTTGTCGGACATGAGGGAGCCTTAAAACGGGGCATTCCGGGGCGGGCCCGGAGCAATGCGGGGAAACAGGGAGCGAAACGCGAGAGGTGTCGGGCCTGCAGGGCAGGCGCTGCGCAGGCAGCCCCCTAAATTCGGTCGCGCGTGGGCTGACGCCGGGTCTCGGTGTGATTGGGGGCGTGGGCCGATGCAAAGTAGGCGCGCGCATCCGCACAGTCTTTGGCTATGCCCGCTGTCAGGGCGTCCAGACCGTCGTACTTCAGCTCGTCGTGCAGTTTGTGCAGCAGTTCCACGCGCACGATTTTACCGTACGCCCCTTCGGCACCCAGTTCGGCGGGCCAGTGCAGGCAATGGGTTTCGAGCAGTACGCGGCCGCCGTTGACGTCGTTCGGGTCCAGCGAGGGGCGCACGCCCAGGTTGGCCACCCCCGGCAGTGGGCCATCGGCCAGGCCATGCACCAGCACCGCAAAGATGCCGCTGGCGGCGGACTTCCAGTGCGCAATCCGCAGGTTGACGGTGCGAAAACCGTCGCCCACGCCTTCCGCCGTGGCGCCCAGTTCGCGCCCCAGCTTGCGGCCATGCACCACATGGCCGCTGATGGTGTAGGGCCGCCCCAGCAGGCGCGCGGCAGCCTCCATGTCGCCCGCCGCCAGGGCTTGGCGCACGGCGGAACTGGACACGCGCAGGCCGTGCACCTCGTAGCTGTTCATGCGCGCTACGTCGAAGCCCTTGGCTTGCCCGGCCGCGTCCAGCATGGCGTAGTCGCCCGCTCGCTGGCGGCCGAAGCGGAAATCGTCGCCCACCAACACATAGCGTGCGCCCAGCCCGTGCACCAGCACTTCATCGATGAAAGCGTCGGGCGACTGGCCGGCCAGCCGCGCGTCAAATGGCAGCACCACGGTCTGTTGCACACCGCAGCGGGCCAGTTCGGTGAGCTTGTCGCGCAAGGTGCCGATGCGGGCTGGGGCCAGTTCCGGCTTGTTATGGGCCCCGGCAAAGTAGTCGCGCGGGTGGGGCTCGAAGGTGAGCACGCAGCTTTCCACGCCCCGGTGTGCCGCCTCGCTGTTCAGCAGGGCCAGCATGGCCTGATGCCCCCGGTGCACGCCATCGAAGTTGCCGATGGTCAGTGCGCAGGCATCGGCAATACCCGGGTGGTGGAATCCGCGAAAGATCTTCATCGGTTTGTTATCTTTTTGATAGCGCCATGCGCAGGTCCATCAAGCGCAGGACGCCAATTTGTCACAAAAAGAGTATATTGTGACCCACGGCTGGCCCAGCGCAGGGCTGCCCGCGAGACATCTGCGTTCAGAATCCTTTCGGACTTGCGCAAATCGGGATGCAACAACCGCCTTTTCCTTGGGGCGAGCCACTTGCCAGAGTCCTGTTTTGCGGAAGTCATGTCCTTGTGTACTTTGTGTTCCAGGAGGCGTGTTTTGAAGGTCTTGAAGCTCTCAGCCCAAGGGCTGCCCCAATCGTGGATTTCACTCGAACAGGCGGTGATTCATTACGCCGCCGGGGAAGTGCGCTGGGAGTCCGGCGGCCAGATTGCCCGGTTCCGGGGCGGGTACAACGCCATATCGGGTGAGCAATCGGTGATCGCCATCAACAGCATCATCGGCACCAAGGGCGTGCCCAGCATCAACCCGTTCGAGCTCAAGCCCAGCCTGACCAACAGCAAGCTCTTTGCCCGCGACCGCAATGTGTGCGCCTACTGCGGCGGGCGTTTTCACGAAGAAGACCTCACGCGCGAGCACATCGTGCCCTTCGCGCGCAACGGCCAGGACCACTGGATGAACGTGGTCACGGCCTGCCGCCCATGCAACCACCGCAAGGGGCCGCGCACGCCGGAGCAGGCGCACATGCCGCTGCTGTACGCGCCCTATGTGCCGAGCCTATGGGAAGACTTCATCCTGCGCAACCGCCGCATTCTGGCCGACCAGATGGAGTTTTTGATGGCGCATGTTCCTAAGTCGTCGCGCCTTCTGGCGTAGTGAACGGAGTCTGCAATACGAACTTCGTACAAGCAGCAATTACGAATTCAGACTGCTTTGTATGCAACAACAGTAAAGCCGTCGACAGGTTGACGATTTTCTTCGCGAAGTACGACGTTTTCAATCTCCACGCTAGTAAACCCGGCAGACTGGCACAGCGCTTGCAAATGGCTCCGCTTGTGCGCGTAGCGGCCGTTTGGTTGAAGCACCATGTCAGCACCCTGCTCGGCCGCGGTCTCGAATGATAAGACCATCATCCCACCGGGCGTGAGTACACGATACATGTTCGGAATGGCATGCTTCACGTCGCCTGCGTAGATAAAAACGTCTAGAGCGGTAATCACTTGATATAGCTTATCCGGTGTTTCTCGCAGCGCATCGTGCAGATTCACAGTGTGGAATCGATCGTATACGTTATGCCGGGCCGCTTGCTCAATCATTTTCCTAGACGGGTCTACGCCCATCAACGCACCATCTAATCTGCCTAGGAAAACTCCAAGGAGACCGGTGCCACATCCGAGGTCCAGAACATTGATTTTTCGGTCTGGATGGCGCTCTAGGATCAGTTGGCTAACTTGCTTTGGCAGTTGGTATTTCAGACCACGAACCATTCGCCAATCGTAGAACTCCGCCAAGTTATCGAAAATTTTGCTGGTCAATTCCACGGGTTGCTGGTCAGGCGTTTCGCCGCGCGTCAGTTTGGAGTAATACTGATATGTACGGTCGTTTGGCGCCATTTCCAGCAGTGTCGTGGCACTATCTTTTGCACAAACCGGTTGGCCAGCTGCGATATATGCCTTAACCCTACCCACCAGAGATTCGAGATCTGTTGGGTATTCCTTAACTAATTCGTCCCATATTTCCAGAGACTCTGAATGTTGGCCTAAATCACTTAAATCGCTAGCAAGTAATCGTCGCAGGGTGATATCGCCATGTACCAGACGAAGTCCACGGCGTAGGTGTCGAACGGCCATTTCAAGATGCACAGCACGGTGCGCGATATCTATCACACCTGCTAACACCTGCAGGTTCTTGGGTTCGAGAGCAGCCACCTTTTCGGCGGTCTCTATCGCTTCTGGAAACTGATTCTGGCGCGCCAGCAGCAATGCCAATTCCAGCAGTCCAGGCCCCCACTCAGGCGCCAGGGACACTGACTTGCGCAGCGCCTCAAAAGCGCCTTGAACGTTGCCCGCTTTTTCAGCGAGCAGACCCCCGAGCATGAAAACCCGCGGGTCCTGAGGCCATTGTGCGTTGGCCTTGTTGAGTGTGAGCGCGGCGTTCTTGAGATCGCCTTGTGCAATCTGCTCGCGGGCCTGGGTCAGGTGCTGAAGGTTGGGGTCGGTCGCTGTGGCGCTCATGGGTGCTGGAACTTTGAAAATAGACCGCAGGGCGGTCTGCCGGACGTAGAAGGGTCGGCGTCAACAAGAAATGCGAGGGGTGATTATCCAGGATTCAGCCGGTGAAGCTTTCTGGCTGCTTGGTGAAGGTGACACCTTATCTCCCGCTTGAACTGATGCGCTGCGAGGCCAGTGTCAATGTGAAGCAAGCGCCCAAGCCCTCGCTGGATTGAACGGTGATGTCGCCCCCGTGCAAGCGTGCAATGCGGCGAGCAACCCATAGTCCAAGGCCAAACCCCTTGCTTTGGTCCGTGCGGTCGCCTCGCTCAAACTGTTCAAAGATGCGGTTCATCACGTCCAGCGACATTCCCGAGCCTTCGTCCGCCACAGAAATTTCAAGCAGCCCCGTCTTCCCTTTTTGTGCTGCGATGAAGATTTCTCCGGCGGTGGCATATTTCACGGCGTTGTCCACCAAGTTGGACAGGGCAATGTGCACCAGGGTTGCGTCGCAGATCCATTCCAGGGGCGCAGAGTCGGTAAAAAGCTGCAATCGATGGCGGGGCGACCAGTGCACCAGTTGAGCGGCGTGGTGAAGCAAGTCGATGACTTTGACCGGAGAGGCCTGCAGCGCGAGGCCGCTGTGGTCGAGTCGCTCATTGATCAGGCAGCTGTCGACCAATGCGGTTAGGCGCCTGCTTGCCCTGCGTATTTGCACGGCCCGATCGACCTGGGGCTGCAGCTCGGCGGAGGGAAAGCTCTGCTGCTCTGCCGCAGCGCTATCGATCACCGTCAATGGGGTTCGGAACTCATGGCTGATCATGTGGAAGAACTGCCGTTGTTCATCTCTCAAGGCGCGCTCGCTTTCAAGCGATGTTGCAAGCGCGACTTGGGCCGCAGATAGCTCCGTAGTCCGCTGCAGGATGCGTTCCTCCAGCGATTGCTCGGACAGCGCCAGCCGCTCTATGGCCTGGTCCTTCGCGTGCTGGGCTCTGCGATAACGGGTCACCATTCCGACGAACACCGCACTCGCCAGCAGAGCGGTAAACGCGATGGCCTCAAGTTGCCAGATCCATGTCGCATCAACATTCCATTGAATCTGACCCGTCATGAGAATGGCGATGGGTACGCCGCACAGGCAATGCAGGCCGTATCCCAGAAGTAACAGCACATGCGGACCGATGCGGTCTCTGCGCCGCAATGCCAGACAGCACAATGAGATTCCTACGATGTCGCTGGCAAGCAGAGAGATCAGATTGACCCATGCCACATCGGGGTAAAAGCCCAGAGGTCCGCTGAAAGCGCCCAGCACGTTCACTCCTATAAGGAGGGTCAGAAATCTGTCGGTCCACTGGTAGGGCGTATGGCGTGTGAGCTGTTCTTTGATCTGCCATGCCAGCGCCGCGGGTAGCAAAAAAGCCCCTATGCTGACAGCGTTGCTGTCCCAGAAGCTGAAGTCCGGTGGGGTCCAGAGACTTGAGTAGCCCCGCACGTTGAACACGTGAATGGCGCTGGCAGTCACCAAGACCGCGAGCGAGAAGAGCGCACGCGTCCGGAAAATGATGGTGGCAGCCCAGATGCCGACCAAAAGAGCGGACATGGCGCCGAAATAAAGCCCCATGAGCCGTTCAGCGGATGCCAGGGTGGTTGCAAGGGCATGGGGGTCAAGAATGTCCGCTTGGAACTGCGTCGCGCTGGTTGTATGAATCCGGATGAGAGCTTCCCGGCCGGGTGTCAAACGAAACAGATGTTGCCTAACGCCAGGTTTGCGATCCGTGGGCACCAGATCCCCACTCTCCTGTATACGCCACGCACCATCGCTGCCCTTCTGGTACAGGGTCACAAAGTCGAGATAGGTCGGCTGTGCCAGCAGCCAGAGATCTCCAGGTTCATGTTCAGGGGGGAGGGCTGGCACCTTGAACCGCAGCCATACGGTGTGACGCAGATACCCAGCGCTCAAAGGCGCTTGAAGGTTGGCTTTAGCTCCTTCTGCCGGAGTGGTGCTGATCGCCTCAGGTCCCAGGTTCCCGCTGGGATCATCCAGTCTGTCCATGGGGATATCCCAACCCAGCTGCCAACTGGTTGGCGTTTGTAGCGCTTGTGCTGGTGTGCATGCCAAACCCCATAGCAGAACGCAGAGCCAAATCGCGGTCAAGGGAAGGTACGTTGTTCTGGAAGGCTTTCGGCGCATCGTTTCTGTGAGTGCTTGAGAGTTCTTGTGCATGGCTGGCGGCGTGATGCGCTGACACAATGTTACGCAACCCACTTCTTGATCTGCTCCCATTTTTCTCATGTCTGCCGAACCGATCATTGCTGTTGTCGAAGACGACGAGGACATCCGCAGCAATGTGTGTCGATTCCTCGCGCGCTCTGGCTTTCAGTCTTGGGGCGCCGAATCCGCAGAGGACTTCTACGTTCGTTTGCTGCAGTCTCGTGTGGATCTGGTTGTGATCGACATCGGGCTGCCAGGTGAAGATGGCCTGAGCTTGCTCACCCGTTTGGCATCTCAGGGCGTTCCCACGGTGCTCATGACGGCCCGTGCCGATCTCGATAGTCGGATCAAAGGTCTCGATGCCGGGGCATTGCAGTATTTCGTGAAGCCTGTGGACATGCAGGAACTCGTGGCTGGCATCCGTTCTCAGTTGCGCAGCAAGCGCTTGCAAGGGGGAGGCGACGCGTCGGTTGCTGTGCCTTGGCAGCTGGACGCAGCGAATGCGGCCTTGCGCGCGCCCAATCAACTGCTGGTGCCTCTTACGACCCGTGAGCTTGAACTTCTGTCTTGCCTTTTCAAGACAAAGGGCGTGGTTGTCAGCAAGCAGGTTTTGATGCAGGCCGTCGGTGGAAGAGGGTTGGAGGACGACTTCCACCGGATCGAGTCGGCGCTCAACCGGTTGCGCCGCAAGACTCTGGAAATCACCAGCATGCCCTTGCCGGTGCGTGCAGTGTTCGGCAAGGGGCTCGTCTTCGTGACATAGCCCTGCGCAGGGGCTTCTACGGCTGCACTCGCGCAGCATCGCCCACCCATTCAACCAGTTACCCATTCTCTTTCGATGGCTTGAAGGCCAGCGAGGGGAGAGGCTTGCCTATGCGCCAGTCGTTCGAAATCAGTTTGGTTTTGTGTGTGAGTCAACCCGCGGCCATCCGCGGGAATCTGCGGTTTACCAAGAGGGGGAAGTGTTGAAAATGATCGATAACTGGATGGCAGTGCGGACCTTGGCTTGCCGCTGCTTGTGCGAAGTCTTCGCGCTCTTTGTTGCTGCGCTATGTTTGCTATCCACCGCTCAGGCGGGGGTGGTGAACGGCGATTTCGAAAGTGGAGATTTCACGGGCTGGACGGTGACCAACTACCGCAACAACGGTATTGCCACATTCCCGCCCACCCAGAAAAGCCATCTGAACTTGCAGCCTCCCGTCACGGCCCCAGTGACGCAGGTGGTGAGCGCGGCATCCGGCACGCCCGCGAGTGCGCCAGACGCACCCGGACAAGCCATCACCATCCCTTTTCAAGGCTCGTACAGCGCACGGATCAACGCGCGGGGCAACAACAACCGTGCCAGCGGAATCCAGCAGTCCGCCCCGATGGTGCTAGCCGATGTGGACCCCGTGGATGGCAAAGTGCACTTGCGCATGGCCGTCGCTCCAGTGATCCAGGACGGCGGCCACAGCCCTGAACAACAAGCCTATTTCTACGTCGAAGTGCGTAACGTCACCAAGGGTACGCGCCTGTTCTACACCTTCAACTTTGCGGCCCAGCCCGGCGTGCCATGGCAGACCCTGGGGGGCTATCAGTACACCGGCTGGCAGGCGATTGACGTGGCTCCTGGGAGCGGACTTTTGGATGTCGGTGATACCGTCGAAGTCGAGGTCATCGCCGCAGGTTGCAGCCAAGGCGGTCACTCAGGGGAGGTCTACGTAGATTCGATCGGCCCCTTCTTTGCCGGCCTCTTGGTCTCAGCCACTGGGCCCACGACCGCCCAGCCAAGCGACAACGTGGCCTATACCTACACCTACAGCAACAACAGCGGGGTGATGGTTTTCAACAGCAAAGTCAGCGCACAAAGCCCGCAAGTGCGAAACGCTGCCAACACGGCCACCGTCGATGCGGTGTTTCAGTCGGTGACAGCGCCTGCTGGTGCGACTTGTACGACACCGGCGGTGGGGTCGGCGGGCGCAGTGACCTGCGACTTTGGCTCATTGGTCGATCACCAAAGCGGAACTTTTGAGATCGTATGGGGCGTGCCAGCCGGTGCGAGCACCAGCAGTCCGACCAACTCGCTCAACCATGGTACCTACTCCATGTCAGCCACGGGGGCCAGTACGGTGCTGGGCCCGCTGGTGCAGACCCGCGTTGTCAGCGGTGCAACGTTGACAGACTTGACAGTCAGTGTGAGCGATGGTGTGTCGGCCAGCGCCGTGGGCAGCGCATCCACTTACACCGTCGTGGTGAGTAACAACGGTCCGGCTCCTGTGATTGGAGCAGCATTGACGCAGCCAACGGTGTCGGGCCTCACAGTGGGCAACTGGACCTGCAGCGGCACAGCGGGCGGATCGTGTCAGGGTGGGGCGCCCTCGGCGGGTACTCTGCCTGGTGGCGGTGTGCTGCTGGACATTCCGGTGGGAGGGAGCGTCACGCTAACGTTCGGTGCGACCGTGACTGGGCCGACTTCGGCATCCACGGTTTTCAGCATTGCGACCCCTGCGGGTGTCACCGATAACAACACTGCCAACAACACTGCTGGCGACACCAACTCGGTAGCCGCCACTCTGCACAACCTGAGCCTGACCAAGTCGGGAGCGGGCAGTGGCACTGTGGTCAGTGTGCCTGCTGGCATGAACTGCGGTGCCACCTGCACGCTGCCAGTGGCAGACGGCGGCCAGGCCATACTCACGGCCACAGCGGCATCGGGAAGCATTTTCACCGGCTGGTCGGGCGCATGCACGGGCACCACCAACCCATGTACCGTGCCCGCCATGACTGCGGACGCCGCAGCAGTCGCCAATTTTGCTCTGTCCGCTACCGTCACCATGACGTCTGGAGCTGGAGGAACTGTGACTCCCGCCAGTTCACGCACGGTGCCAGTAGGCGGGACTGTTACCTACACGCTCACACCCAACGCAGGCAATACTCCCAGCGCCAGTGGCTCCTGCAACGGCGTGCTCACCGGCAACACCTACACCGTTAACCCGGTGACGGCCGATTGCAATGTGGCTTTCAGCTTTGCACCGCTGTCCGTGACGGCAACCGCAGGCGCCAATGGCACTGTCACGCCCTTGGGGGTGACCAATGTTGCAGCGCCCGGTAACACCGTGGTCTACACAGTGACGCCCGACCCTGGCTTTGTGGCGCGTATCGCAACCAGTGGCGGAGCGTGCGGGGGCACCCTGGTTGGCAATACCTATACGACAAACCCGGTCAACGCGTCTTGTACGGTGAGCGTGACTTTTGTGGCGATCGCCGTTCCAGCATCCATTCCAACTTTGTCCGAATGGGGGCTATTGATATTGTCAGCATTGATGGCTGCGTTCTTCATCTACTTCCACCGCCGACAGGCGCGCTGAGCCTGTCAGGAAGCGTGAAGCTTGGGGCTGGAGTGTTCCGTCAAGCGCTGCCAGCCCCTTTTACTGGAGATTTTTGATGAGACAGATTGCGCATGTCGCACGCTGGTCGTGCCTTGCTGGCCTGGGCGTGTGGATGGGTGTTGTCGCTATCCAATCTGCAAATGCGCAGCAGATGCCGGCGCGAAAGCCGGGGCTCTGGGAGGTCACGGTCCGCAGTACCGGCAACTCGGTAGCGAATGAGCAGAAGGTTTTGCAATGCACTGATCGCCAGGCGGAGCCGATCATGTTGCTTGCGATCGTGCCCGGGCAGGAGCATTGTCACAACGTGAGAGTGAAGAAAAATGCACGTGGCAGTGAGGTGCGCACCGTTTGCTATGTCCACGACAACCGCGTGGACGCCACGGTACAACTGTCAGGTGACCTTCAAACGGCCTACCGCGGCGTGTTTGAGGTCACTTATTCCAAACCTGTGCGTTTCGTTCCTGGGCGCACCGAGTTCGAGGGCCGATGGTTGGGCGAATGTGGCGCTGCGCAGCGGCCAGGAGACATGGTGCTACCCAATGGCGCAACGGTGAACGTTGTGGAAGACCGCAAGCGTGCGGAAAGCCACGGTCACGCAGGGCACTCGCACTGATGCGCTTGTGTCCGCGACGCATCGCAGTGCCCTGACGTGCGCGCGGGGATATCGGCCAACTACTGGCTGATTTCCAGCATCACCACGTGGCCTTGCGCAGCAGGCCAAGTCTGCCCCGCCACCCGTTCGCCATTGAATTCGGCAACGATGCTGCGCACGCCACCGGCAGGTTTGACCTTGGCCGAGGCCACGCCGGCGCCTGCGGGCACCCCGGCAGGCACTGCGCCGTCCAGCAGCATCTTGTCGCGCGCCGGGTCCAGGTAGCCGCGCGGGCGGGTCAGGGTGACGATGGAGTCGGCCGTCTTGTCGGCGTCTGCGATGCGCTCGGGACGCAGGTGGATGAGGTCGCTGCTGCGTGGGAAACCGCTGCGGTAGATGTGGGTGGTCGCATAGCCTGGTGCGGTGATCACGAACTCGATGGGTGCGCCGGGTGCAACCGCCAGCGGACCCCATTGACCATCAGCCCCCACCGTTTTGCGCAGCAAAGGGTTGCCTTTGCGGGTGCCGGTGGCAGGGTCGGTGGCGTACACCTCCAGCTGTGCGCCCGCCAGCGGCAGGTTGTTGCTGAAGTTGCCGGTTTTGGGGTCGGCGGAATCCACGCCCAGGCCCGTGACCTTGCCGTTCAGCACTACAGATTTTTCTGCAGCGATCTCGGTGCGTGTTGGCGCCTTGCCGGTGATGAAGCGGTAACTGGCATCAAACGCTGCGGGAGAATATGAAGTCTCACGGTGGTCGATGCGCGGGATCACCACGTTGGTGGCGCCCTTGAGTTCGGGGCCGGCGGCGGTCACGTTGGTGGCTGTGCCTTTCTGGCCGATCCACAGGCCGTCGGGTTGTGCGAACTTGTCGTTGTTGTCCGATCGGATGGTCATCCATTTCACCGGGCCGCTCACCTCGTCACCCGCTGCGTTCTTAGGGGCGTTCAGTGCTTTGAGGAAGGGGCCGGTGCCGGAAAATTCGTTGCCTTCACGGAACCCCGGGATCGCCCACACGCCGTGGTTGGGGGTGCCGCCCAGGACGGCGTGGCTCACGGTCTTGTCACCGCCGCCGTTGTAGATGTAGTTGCGGATGGCATTGCCGCCGCGTGAGTTGCCCACCAATACGACTTGGCTGGCGCCCGTGGCCTTGAGCACCTTGTCCACCTCGGCCTTCAGGTAGGCCATGTGCTCTGCGGCCGATGTGCGGCCTGCCTGGGGCTTGGCGTCCTCATCGCGCGACAGCGGATAGGGCACGTCGATGGCGTGCAGGCGCTCGCGGGGCCAGCCGTTCGATTCGAACCGCCACACGGTGGTTTGCCACAGCGCAGCGGTGTCGCCGTTGCCATGCACAAAGACGATGGGCGGTGCCTCGGCCAGGCTGGGGCTCTGGGTGGCGCAGCCAGCCAGGGCGAGAGTGGCTGCCGCAGCGGTGGCCAGCAGGAGCGATCGGCGTTGCAGCCAGAGTGTGTTGTTCATCAAGGTGTCTCCAGAAAGAAAAAATGCCCGTGGACCGGTGAATCCACGAGCATCGTTGATGGCTGTGACGCGCCTGCGTCAGCGACCGTCAGGCAAACACGCCTGCGGTGTCTTGCATGCGGGCGGACACTTCACCCAGGTGGTGCAGTGTGTCGCCAAAGGTCACTTCCAGCTGCGTGAGCTTCTTGAAGTAGTGGCTCACGATGTATTCGTCCGTCACGCCGATGCCACCGTGCAGTTGCACGGCCTGCTGGCCCACAAAGCGCATCGACTGGCCCAACTGCACTTTGGCGCGGGCCATGGCAGCGCGGCGTTCTTCCGCAGGGGCGCCGAGCTTGAGGCTGGCGTAGTAGCTCATCGAGCGGGCCAGCTCCAGCTGCATCTTCATGTCGGCCACGCGGTGACGCAGCGCCTGGAAGCTGGCAATGAACACGCCGAACTGCTTGCGCTGGTTCATGTATTCGACGGTGATGGCCACGGTCTTGTCCATTACACCCACCGCTTCCGCGCAGGCGGCGGCGATGCCGGTGTCCACGGCCAGTTCCAGCGCGGCCAGGCCGTCGGTGGTGATGAGCGTGGCGGGGGCGTTGGCCAGGTGCACCTCGGCGGCGCGGCTGCCGTCTTGCGTGACGTAGCCTTGCGTGGTCACGCCGCTCGCAGTGCGTTCGACCAGGAAGAGGGAGATCTTGCCGTCCAGTTGTGCGGGCACGATGAAGGCGTCCGCCTTGTCACCCGCAGGTACTACGCTTTTGATAGCTGTTACCGCATATCCTGATTGCGCTTTGGCTGCTTTTGCTTCGCAAATGTCCAGGCGGTAGCGCGCCTTGCGCTCCTGCTGGGCCAGCACTACCAGCGCTTCGCCGCTGGCCACGCGGGGCAGCCAGGCGCTCTGCACTTCGGCGGGTGCGTAGTTCGACAGCACACTGCTGGCGATGAAGGCCTGGGCGATGGGCTCCAGTACGATGCCACGGCCCAGTTCCTCAGCCACCACCATCGCGTCGATGGCGCCCTGGCCCATGCCGTCGTGCGCTTCGGGCACGGTGAGGGCTGTGAGGCCCAGCTCGGCCAGTTCGTTCCAGGCGGTGCGGTCAAAACCGCCAGCGGCCACGGCAGCGCGGCGGCGCTCGAACGTGTAGCCCTTGTCCACCCACTTGCGAACGGCGTCGCGCAGTTGTTCCTGGTCGTCAGAAAAATCGAAATCCATGTTCTTGTCTCCTGGAACTTTGGATCAGCCGAGGACGGTCTGAGCCACGATGTTGCGCTGCACTTCGTTGGAGCCACCATAGATGGTGGTCTTGCGCAGGTTGAAGTAGGTGGATGCCAGCGGTGCGTTGGCGGTGACGCCGCCAGGGAAGTTGCCCTGCCAGCCGGCTTCCATGGCCTCTTCGATGAAGGGCATGGCAAAGGGGCCTGCGGCCAGCATCATCAGCTCGGCGTAGCGCTGCTGGATCTCGCTGCCCTTGATCTTGAGCAGGCCCGCGATGTCGAGCGAGTTCTTGCCGGACTTCTCGGCAGACAGTACGCGCAGCACCAGCATTTCCAGCGCCACGATGTCCACTTCGAGCAGGGCGATCTGGTCGCGGAAGCGCAGGTCGTCCCACACGCCTTCGGTCTTGGCGATGCGCTTGAGGCGCTCCAGTTCGCGCTTGCTGCGGTTCACATCGGCGATGTTGGTGCGCTCGTGGCTCAGCAGGTGCTTGGCGTAGGTCCAGCCCTTGTTCTCTTCGCCGATCAGGTTCTCGGCGGGCACTTCGACGTTGTCGAAGAACACTTCGTTCACTTCGCACTCGCCGTCCAGCAGCTTGATGGGGCGCACGGTGACGCCCTTGGACTTCATGTCCACCAGCAGGAAGGAGATGCCGGTCTGGGGCTTGCCCTCGGTGCTGGTGCGCACCAGGTTGAACATCCAGTCGCCATGCTGGCCCAGGGTGGTCCAGGTCTTTTGGCCGTTGACGATGTACTTGTCGCCCACGCGCTCAGCGCGGGTTTTGACGCTGGCCAGGTCCGAGCCCGAACCGGGTTCGCTGTAGCCCTGGCTCCACCACACTTCGCCGCTGGCGATGCCGGGCAAGAAGCGCTTTTGCTGCTCGGCATTGCCAAACGCCATGATCACCGGGGCCACCATCACGGGGCCGAAAGGGATGATGCGTGGTGCACCCGCCAGGGCGCATTCTTCTTCAAACAGGTGTTTTTGTACCGCTGTCCAGCCGGGGCCGCCGAACTCCTTGGGCCAGCCAAAGCCGAGCCAGCCCTTCTTGCCCAGGATCTTGGCCCAGCCCTGCATGTCTTCGCGGGTCAGGCGCAGGGCGTTGTGCACCTTGTGCGAAATTTCCTTGGGCAGGTTGGCGTGAACCCAGGCGCGAATCTCTTCGCGAAACGCCTGTTCTTCGGGGGTAAATGCGAGATCCATCGGTTTGTCTCCAAGTGATCCGCATTTGTAGCACGGTCGTTCGTTTTATTCCTGTCCGGGTGGCGACATTGGACTGAAGTCAGGGGAAATGCCCAGCTCGGCGCACAGCCGCTGCACGGTGTTGCGCAGGCTTGCCACCTCTGCCTCCAGTGCGTCTACGCGGGCCTGCAGGGCGGGGGAGGGGCTGGCGCCCGCGCCAGCTGCGGGTGTTTGGCTGGTAGACATGTCCACCGGCCCGCACAGCAGGTGCGCCCAGCGTTGTTCGCGGGCGCCGGGCGCGCGGGGCAGCTGCACGACCAGCGGGCCACCCTTTTCGGCGCTGCGCTCCTGCAGCTCGTCCAGAAAGGCTTCGACGGAGGAAATGTCGGCAAAGCGGTACCAGCGCTCGGCGTTGATGCGCAACTCGCCGGCGGTCTGCGGCCCGCGCAGCATCAGCAGGCCCAGCAGCACCGCCGATTGCTCTGGCACGCCCACACCGCGCTGAAAGTTGTGCTCCCAGCGCGTGGTGCGGTTGCCGCTGCTCTCGAACGCCAAGGTCAGCAGTTTGAGCGAATCCAGCGCCTCCTGGGCCTCGGCGTCACTCAGGTTCATCACCGGGTCGCGGCTGGTTTTCTGGTTGCAGCCAGTGACCAGGCCGTTGAGCGACATGGGGTAGCTGTCGGGCACCGTGCGCGCCTTTTCCATCAGGGTGGCCAGCACGCGGGCTTCGTTGGGGGTAAGGGGGCGGGTCGCAGGATCAAAAGGCATGGCTGGGATAATCCGGGGCAATTTATGAAGAACATCGTCATTCTGATCTCTGGCGGCGGCTCCAACATGGCCACCATCGTCCGCACGGCCCAACAGGAGCACTGGGAGCAGCGCTACGGCGCCCGGGTGGCGGCCGTCATCAGCAACAAGGCGGATGCTGCAGGGCTTGTGTTCGCGCGCGAGCAGGGCATTGCCGCTGAGGCGCTGGACCACAAGGCCTTTGCCAGCCGCGAGGCGTTCGATACCGAGCTGGCCGCCACCATCGACCGCCACCAGCCCGCGCTGGTTGTGCTGGCGGGGTTCATGCGCATCCTGACGCCGGGGTTTGTGGCGCGCAACGGCGGGCGGCTGATCAACATTCACCCTTCGCTGCTGCCAGCCTTTACCGGCTTGCACACGCACCAGCGCGCCATCGATGCGGGCTGCAAATTCGCCGGGGTAACCGTGCACCATGTAACGGCCGAACTGGATGTGGGACCCATCCTGGACCAGGCCGTGGTGCCGGTGCTGCCGGATGACACGGCCGAGACGCTGGCCGCCCGGGTGCTGACCCAGGAGCATGTGATCTACCCCCGCGTCGTGCGGGCGCTGATGCAGTCCCTGTAGCGGGCTCGGGCAGGGCGCGGAGCCGGTACGCCAGGCGCTCTGTGAGCCATCGGGAAGATGGTGGTGCTATTAAATATATAGCTATTTAGGCATGATGCACTAGCGCATTCAGCCGATTCGGCTTAATTTTTGGTCTGAAGCAGCTTTCAGGGCTCCCTAGAGGCGATCTCTGGCATGCGCAGCTCGTCAACTGACGGGCGAATCGCACTGCGCGGCCAGAGATCCAGGGCCTGCAAGGGGCAGACGGGTCAGGCCACGGCGCTCAGGCTGCTGGTGTTCGACGCCGTGCGCCAGTCGCTGGCGGCGCGTTCGTACTGCTGCCGCGCAAAGTCTGCCAGCCGGGCTAGGTCGTTGCGACCGGCGGACTCGGTGCTGTTGCTGCTGCCGGAGGCGGTGGACTGGACCTGGCTGGTCAGCTGGTCGATTACCGCTTGGGCCTGGCTGGCGTGGATGTGGGCACCGCCTTGGGTGTCGATCGCGTGGACCAGCGGGGTGCCCGCGCCCGGCTCCCCCGCGCTGCTTCCCCCCGCCGGGCGCTCTGCGGCCGAGCCCACGCCGTCCTCGTGGGTGCCCAGCGGGTCGTAGCTGGTCGCCGAGCTGCTGCCGGCCGCTGCCCCCGCCCCGCCGGGGCCGCCTGGCCCACCCGGAGGCGGCGGCATGCCACCTATGGCCTGCATGCCGCCCGCATCTCCGTCCCCGCCCGAGGGCCGGCCCGCGTCGAACTCGGCCTGCGTCAGGCTGCCGTCTCCGTTGGTATCCAGCTGGCTGAACACGTCATCGCTGCTCACGCCGGTCTGGCTGGCGGTGCCGCCGGACATGGCCTCCAGCAAAGCCTGCAGCTCGGTCTTGCTCACGGCGCTGTCGCCATCGCTGTCCACCTTGCCAAACAGGTCGTCGCCCGCCTGGCCGGTGGCGCTGGTGGCAGAGCTGCTGCCTTCGCCACCGCGCGACTGGGCAAATGCCATGGTGGAGGGGGGCGGCAGCACGCTTTGCAGGGTCTTGCCCAGCTCGTCGGCATTGAGGCTGCCGTCGCCATTGGCGTCGTATTGCTTCACCAGGTCGGCTGCGCTGGTCTGGCCGCTGACGCCGGTCTTCTTCGCCACGTCGTCCAGCAGGCCCTGCAATTCGGTGTCGCTCACGCCGTCGCTGCCGTCGGCATCGATCTTGGACAGCAGCCGCTCCGGCGAAGGCCCCGGGCGCGATGCCCGCTGCACACTCGCACTGGACCAGGTACTGCTGACGCTACTGATGGTCGTCATCGTTGTTCCTTTCGTTCCAAAGATGGACCGGTGCCGGGCCCTCCACTGCGGAAGCCCTCAGCCATGGCCCGATTCCATTCTTGGGTGCGCGTGTCTCCGGGGTTTGTCCGCTTTGTACCAAGGCCGATACAAAGGGCGGACACAAGGCCTGAACAGGGGGGCAAACGCCTGCCAGATTGCACCGAGGAGGGCGCGCAGGCTCCCTAAACTTGGTGCGTTCCTTTGCGCCTGCGCCCGCCCATGCAACACATCCTGGTGGTGGACGACGATGTCGAAATCACCACACTCCTCACCGACTACCTGACCCGTTTTGGCTATGCCGCCCACGCGGCCTGTGACGCCCAGACGATGCGCGCCCAGATGGCGGCGCAGCCCATCGGCCTGGTGGTGCTGGATGTGATGCTGCCCGGCACCGATGGCATCACGCTGGCGCGTGAGCTGCGCGAACGCTCGCGGGTGCCCATCATCATGCTCACCGCGCGCGCCAACCCCTACGACTGCGTGCTGGGGCTGGAAATGGGCGCGGACGATTACATGGGCAAACCCTTCGAGCCGCGTGAGTTGGTGGCCCGCATCCAGACAGTGCTGCGCCGCACGCGCGGTGCCGAGGCGCCGGTGCGCCAGGGGCCTGATGAAGTGGTGCGGTTTGATGGCTGGACGCTGCACAGCCTGGAGCGGCACCTGGTGTCGCCCGGTGGCATGGTGGTGCCCCTGTCGAACGCCGAGTTCCGCCTGCTGTGCACCTTCTTGCGCATGCCGCGCCGCGTTTTCAGCCGCGACCAGCTCATGGAGCAGGCCCGGGGCCGGGCCATGGATGCGTTTGAACGTAGCATCGACCTGCTGGTGTCGCGCCTGCGCAGCAAGCTCGCGGACGACCCGCGGTCACCTTCCATGATCCGCACCGTGCGCGGTGCCGGGTATCTGTTCAACGTGCAGTCGCTGCAAGGGCAGGTCGGGCAGCCCCACTGATGCCCTCGCTATCACCCCTGCGCGCTGCAGTTCAGCGCTGCGTGCCCGACACCCTGTTTGGCCGACTGGCGCTGTTGCTCATCGCCGCCGTCATCGTGAGCCATGTGTTAGCGCTGACGCTGATGTTCGAGCTGCGCCCCGCCCACCCAGGGCACCCGCCCGGCCCGCCCCCGCATGCCGTGGCTGCCGATGGGCGCCCGCTGCCGCCGCCGGGCTTGTGGAACGCGCCACCCTCGCTACAACTGGGCCTACTGCTGGACATCAGCGTGCGCCTGACCGCGCTGGTGGCGGCGGCGTGGTGGGCTGCGCGCTGGCTGTCGCGCCCCATGCGCCGGCTGGCCACTGCCGCACAAGAGCTGGGGCGCGACATCCACCGCATCCCGTTGCCAGAGGACGGCACGCTGGAATGCCGCGACGCCAGCCGTGTGTTCAACCAGATGCAGGCGCGCATCCGCCAGCAGCTGGCCGAGCGCGACCGGTTTGTGGCAGCCGTGTCGCACGATCTGCGCACGCCCCTGACCCGGCTGCGCCTGCGCACCGAAAGCCTGGGCGATGCCCATGCGCAGCGGCTGTTTCGGCGCGACATCGCAGAGATGGACGCCATGATTGCCTCCACGCTGGATTACCTGCGCGGCGTGGCGGGCGTGGAGGCCTGGGTGCATCTGGATGTGCAGGCCCTGGTGGACAGCATGGCGGACGACCAGGTGGCCATGGGCCACTCCGTCACAGTGGCTGGGCGGGCTGCCCCTTTGCGGGTGCAGGTAGTGGCACTGCGGCGTTGCCTGGACAACCTAGTGGGCAATGCGGTGCGCTATGGCGGCAGCGCCGAGGTCACGCTGCACGATGCGGCGGACGCCTTGACCATCGAGGTGCGCGACCACGGCCCTGGACTGCCGCCCGAAGAGCTGAACCGGGTCATGGAGCCGTTCTACCGCGTCGAGGCCTCGCGCAACCGCCAGAGCGGCGGTGTGGGGCTGGGGCTCCCCCCCGCCAGCCACAACGGGCGGCGCCACGGGGGGCACTTGGCACTGCGCCATGCAGAGGGCGGCGGACTGGTGGTGGCTGCGGTGTTCCCCCGCTCGGCCTTTTGAGCTTTGATGCCAGCGGGGTTCAGGCGTCGGGAGCTTGGCCTTCCCATTTTTCAAACCGGGGGCGCATCACGCCATCGATGAGCAACTGCTCCTCGAACATTGCGGCCGGCCGCACCCACAGGCCGCGCTGGCCATACAGCGCGCGGTACAGCGTCATGGGCTCCAGCGTCTCGCTGTGGCGCACGGTGTCGATCACTTCATAGAGCATGCCCTTGTAGTGGCGGTACAGCCCTGGGGGCGTGCGGATGAGCGCGGGCAGGTCGTCGTCGGTCATGGTGCTGCGGTGGCGTGAGTGGTTAGGATGGCGGCTGAAAAAAATCCAACCAGAGTGAGGGAAGTCCGTGGACCAGGCAGATTTTGTGCACATGGTGCGCATGAGCGAGCATGCCAGCGCCGACAACAGCCGCGCGTACCGCCGCAGTGTGGCTGCGTTTGCGGCGTTGGGTTATGCCTGGGTGCTGGGGTGTCTGGCGCTCGCTGTGGGTATTTTGCTGTGGGTGGTGCCCCAGTTGCTGCATGGGCGCTTTCGGCTGGCGATGGTTTGGGCCTTGCTGGGGGCCGGAGGTCTGTTGTGGGTCAGCCTGCGTGCGCTGTGGGTGCGGTTTGATGCGCCTGAGGGCGTTGAAATTACCGCGCTGGACGCGCCCGACCTGTTTGAAGCCCTGGCGCGCATCCGCCGCAAGATCAAGGGCCCGCCCATCCACAAGGTCACGCTCACCAACGACTTCAATGCCAGCATCCAGCAGTTGCCTCGTTAGGGCCTGGGGGGTGGCGGGGTCACCCACGTGAGCTTTGGTCGGCCGCTGTTGAGGGCGCGGGCCCGGCCGCGTTTTCTGGGGGTGCGGGCGCAGGAGTACGGCCCCCGGGGGGGCGACCAGGGCCGTTTTGGGGCCTGGATCTCCCGCACCCGCCTGTCGTGGATGCGCCTGAACCACAGCATGGCGGATGACGAGGGGCCGGTGGCCGCTGCCACGCAGCTGTTCATGCGCTGGTACTTTCCGCGGTTTTCGGCCAAGACCTTTGCACTGGCCCGCCAGGATGAATACGAAGCCGACCGCATCGCCGGCAAGCTACTGGGCCGCGACGTGACTGCTGCGGCCTTGGCCGAGATCGAGATCCGGGGCGCCTGGCTGCAGGCGGAGTTCTGGGGCAACCACTGGTGTGCAGCAGCGGGCAACCCGTTGCCGGTGGGCCCCTACCGCAGCATGCGTCGCGCCCTGGCCAAAGCCCCTGATGCCGCCTTTGCCAATGACGCCCTGCGCCAGGCGCTCAAGCGCCTGAGCAATCTGGACGACACTCACCCCAGCCTGCGCGACCGCATCGAAGCACTGGACGCCACGCCCACCCTGCCGGAATGGTCGCGCGGCAACGCGCTGGCCCTGCTGGGTCCGGATGCCAAACGCTGGGTGGCGCATTTCGACAAGCAATGGTGCCGCGACAACGCCAGCGAATGGAAGCAGCACCACGCCTGGCTGGGGCGCGTGCGCGCACGCGCCGAGGCCCTGGGTGCATCGACAGCACAGAGCAGTGCTGCTGACCTGGTGGAACTGGCCCGCCTGAAGCGCCATCTGGACCCGCACGCGGATGTCCGTGCCCTGTATGAGCTGGCGCTGCAGCGCAGCGCCGAATACCCTGCCGCGCTGCGCGGGCTGGTGCCCTGCCTGGCAGAGGAGGATCGGGAGGGCAAGCTGCAGCTGCTGCACCGCCTGTGGGAAACAGGCAGCAGCGACCGCTACTGGGCTGCACGCACGGCATTGGCCGAACTGGAGACCCCACGCCTGGGGCTGGACCACGATGCGGCCGCTTTCAAGCAATGGCGCAAGCGGCTGGAGCGCGCGCAAGAATCCGAAGAGCGGGCCTGGGAAGAGTTGTCGGGCAGCTCGTTCTTCAGCCAGATCGTGCGGCATGACCTCAGCTCGTTCGAGCTGGCCGAGCTGCAGTCTGAGTTGGCCCGCTGCGCACCGCTGGCGCGCTGCTGGCTGGTGCGCAAGAACCTGCGCGAATACCCCCAGCGCAGGGCCTACCTGGTGTTTGTCGAGCTGCCGGGCATGGACGATGAAAGCCGCTACCACCTGTGCCGCGCGCTGGAGCGCAACCTGAGCCTGCCGGGCCCCGCGCTGGTGCTGTGGGCGGGGGAGTCGCCGACCCTGCAGCAGATCGAGCGCTCGGCGTTCGAGCCGATCTACAGCCGCTGACGACCTGGCCGTGCATGGAGCGGCTTGTTCGTTGACTTGCGGCTGTCGGTCTGGGCGGGTAGGGGGATATTGGTAGCGCGGCGGGGAATGGGACAATCGCTGGATGCATCCCAAAGTTCTTCTCGACGCCTGCGCCGAACTGGTCAGGCTCACCCTCACGTTTGAACACCCCGCCGACGCGGTGGTGTCACGATTCTTCCGCGACAACCGGGGCCTGGGGCCGCGCGAGCGCGCCACGCTGGCGGAAACGGTCTACACCGTGCTGCGCAAAAAGCTGCTGTTCGATCACATGGCCCCCTCGGGCTCGGGCCCCAAGGAGCGCCGTCTGGCCATCCTGGGGTTTCATGGTCCGCGCGATTTTCTCAAGAGCGCCCTGACCGAGCAGGAAAAAAAATGGCTCGACCAGTGCGATGCGGTCACGGTGGACGACCTGATGGAGCGCCATCGCCACAACCTGCCCGAATGGCTGGTCAAACCCCTCAAGGACCAGCTGGGCGACGGCTTCTGGCCGCTGGTGGAAAGCCTGGCGCAGAGCGCACCGCTGGATCTGCGTGTCAACGCACTCAAGGACAAGCGCGCCGACGTGCAAAAGGAGCTGGCCAAAGCGGGCATCAAGGCGCATCCCACGCCGTATTCACTCTGGGGCCTGCGCATTGACGACAAGCCTGCGCTGACCAAGCTGGACGCCTTCACACGCGGCGCTATCGAGGTGCAGGACGAGGGTTCCCAACTGCTGGCACTGCTGCTGGATGCCAAGCGCGGCGAGATGGTGGTGGATTTTTGTGCCGGGGCCGGAGGCAAGACCCTGGCCATTGGCGCCAGCATGCGCAATACCGGGCGTTTGTACGCTTTTGATGTGTCGGGCCACCGGCTGGATGCACTGAAACCCCGCCTCGCCCGCAGCGGCCTGTCGAACGTGCACCCCGCCGCCATCGCCCATGAGCGTGATGACCGCGTCAAGCGTCTGGCTGGCAAGATCGACCGCGTGCTGGTGGATGCGCCCTGTTCGGGCCTGGGCACCTTGCGGCGCAATCCGGACCTCAAATGGCGCCAGTCGCCCAAGGCTGTCGAAGAGCTCGTGGCCAAACAGACGTCCATCCTGGACAGCGCAGCCCGCCTGCTCAAGCCGGGCGGCCGCTTGGTGTACGCCACTTGCAGCATCCTGCCGCAAGAAAACGAGGCCATTGCTGAGGCGTTCAGTGCCGCCCACCCGGACTTCCAGTTGTTGGACGCCAGCGAGCTGCTGGAGCAACTCAAGGTCGAAGGCGCCAAGGGTTTATGCAGCGGCGGTGCTTCGGGCAGTAGTTATTTGCGCTTGTGGCCCCATCTGCACCAGACTGACGGGTTCTTTGCGGCCATCTGGGCCAAGAAAGACTGAAATGCTGGGGGTAGGGCTCTAAACCAGCGTAAACACGCTGGATTTCCCTGATCCTTTCAGAGGCAGGCCCTCTAAAATGAAATAGCTGCTTCGTTGGTGAGCAGGTTCTCTGTAGTAAGGTTTTTGTGAATATGCTGTTACCCGACTGGGCTGTACTGAACGCCGCCATTGACTGGCTTGGAAATGGGTTGTGGAACCTGGCCTGGTGGCAGATCGTGTTGTACACCCTCGCCACGACCCACATCACCATCGCAGCGGTCACGATCTTTCTGCACCGCGCTCAGGCACACCGTGCGCTGGACCTGCATGCCATCCCCTCGCATTTCTTCCGCTTCTGGCTGTGGATTGGGACCGGTATGGTCACCAAGGAATGGGTGGCCATCCACCGCAAGCACCACGCCAAATGCGAAACCGTGGACGACCCGCATAGCCCCCAGACCCGTGGGTTGGACACCGTGATGTGGCGCGGCGCCGAGCTGTACCGCGCCGAGTCCAAGAACATGGAAACGATCAAGAAGTTCGGTCACGGCACGCCCGATGACTGGATGGAGCGCAATGTTTACACCCGCTACGGCTGGCAAGGCGTGGGCCTGATGCTCATTCTGGACCTTGCCCTGTTCGGCGCCCTGGGTGCTGCGGTGTGGGCGGTGCAGATGCTCTGGATTCCGTTCTGGGCCGCCGGTGTGGTCAATGGAGTGGGGCACTACTGGGGCTACCGCAACTTCGAGGCGCAGGACGCCAGCACCAATTTGTCCCCCTGGGGCATCATCATCGGCGGCGAAGAGCTGCACAACAATCACCATACGTACCCCACGTCGGCCAAGTTCTCGGTCAAGCCCTATGAGTTCGACATTGGCTGGGTGTACATCAGCCTCATGAAGAAAATCGGCTGGGCTACTGTGAAGAAGGTACCGCCCAAGCTGCAACTGGGCGATGTGAAGCCCGTCGCTGACGAAAAGACGCTGGAGGCCTTGATCGCCAACCGCTACGAAGTGATGGCTGGCTATGCGCGCGGCGTGCGTCAGGCTTGCAGAGACGAGATTGCCGCGTTGCAGGCGCGCCAGGCCGATGTGTCGGTGCTCAAGGCAGCCAAGCGCTGGTTGCACCGCGATGCCGAGAAGGTGCCTGCGGGCGCCTTGCCTCAGTTGGCGGAAGCCCGTGCTGCATCTCCGACGCTCGACAAGATGGTGACTATGCGCGAAGAGCTGCGTAAGCTGTGGTTGAACACCTCCCAGTCCCGCGAGCAGCTGACCGCTGACCTGCAAGCCTGGTGCCGCCGCGCGGAAGAAAGCGGTGTGGCGGCCCTGCGCGAGTTCTCCATCCGCCTGCGCGCTGCGCGTGCTTGACCAGATTTTCTGAGGGTGTTGAGGGGCTGGCTACAGATCTGAGCACCTCAGGCGCACCTCCCACAAACCGCTGTAAGGCCTTGTGCCTGCAGCGGTTTTTTGTTGGCTTCAGCGGAGAAGGAAGGAGCGCGGCGGGGAGGCGCGCCAGGCTGTACACAAAGACCTGCATGCCCATGAAAAAAGCCGCCGGGCTGAACGCCAGGCGGCTTTTGGGAAGACCAGAAAGAGGCTGTATTACTTCAGCTTCATTTCCTTGTATTCCACATGCTTGCGAGCCTTGGGATCAAACTTCATGATCGCCATCTTCTCGGGCATGGTCTTCTTGTTCTTGGTGGTGGTGTAGAAGTGGCCGGTACCCGCAGTGGATTCCAGCTTGATCTTGTCGCGTCCGCCTTTGCTTGCCATGGTGCTACTCCTTAAGCCTGGCCACGGGCACGCAGGTCTGCGAGCACCGAGTCGATACCGTTCTTGTCGATCAAACGCAGGGCAGCGCTCGAAACACGCAGGCGCCCCCAACGGTTTTCGCTCTCAACCCAGAAACGGCGGTATTGCAGGTTCGGCAGGAACCGGCGCTTGGTTTTGTTGTTGGCGTGGGAAACGTTGTTCCCAGTCATGGGCTTCTTGCCCGTTACGTCGCAGACGCGTGCCATGAGGACACTCCGATACTGTATTAACGGCCGTTCGCTGAGCCCTGGGCGGTGGATTTGCCCAGGTTGGCTTGCGGCCTCACCTCGCCAGAAAGGGTGGCGGTAACCCGATTCGCCGGTTTCGGATGACCGCAAAAAACGGGCCGAATTCAGCAAAGCCACAGATTATAGCCTGCAGCCCGATTTTTGTCGACGGGCCGCCCCAAGACAAAAAAGCCCCCTTGGGGGGCAGCGACCCGCGCAGCGGCGGAGCGTGGGGGTCTTGCTCGTCATCAAGCTTCTTGTTCGAGGAAGCGCTGCGCGTCTAGCGCGGCCATGCAGCCCGTGCCCGCGCTGGTGATGGCCTGGCGGTACACGTGGTCCTGCACGTCGCCGGCGGCAAACACGCCGGGCACGCTGGTCTGCGTGGCAAAACCCTTGAGCCCGCCCTGGGTGATGATGTAGCCGTTTTCCATCTCCAGCTGGCCCTGGAAGATTTCGGTGTTGGGCGCATGGCCGATGGCGATGAAGCAGCCCTGCAGCTTGATGTCTTGCGTGCTGCCGTCCTGGGTGCTCTTGATGCGGATGCCGGTCACGCCCGTGTTGTCGCCCAGCACCTCGTCCAGGGTGTGGAACAGCTTGAGCTCGATCTTGCCCGCGGCGACCTTCTCATGGAGCTTGTCCACCAGGATGGGCTCGGCCTTGAACTTGTCGCGGCGGTGCACCAGGGTGACCTTGCGGGCGATGTTGGACAGGTACAGCGCTTCCTCCACGGCGGTATTGCCGCCACCCACCACGCAAACGTCCTGGTCGCGGTAGAAGAAACCGTCGCAGGTGGCGCAGCCGGACACGCCCTTGCCCATGAAAGCTTCTTCCGACGGCAAACCCAGGTACTTGGCCGATGCGCCGGTGGCCAGGATCAGTGCGTCACAGGTGTAGGTGCCGCTGTCGCCCGTCAGGGTGAAGGGGCGCTTGCTGAAATCGACCTTGTTGATGTGGTCGAAGATGATCTGGGTCTTGAAGCGCTCCGCGTGCTCCAAAAAGCGCTGCATCAGGTCCGGGCCCTGCACGCCGTGCACGTCGGCGGGCCAGTTGTCCACCTCGGTCGTGGTCATCAGCTGGCCGCCTTGGGCCATGCCGGTGATCAGCACCGGGTTCAGGTTGGCGCGCGCGGCATAAACCGCTGCGGTATAGCCCGCAGGGCCAGAGCCCAGGATCAGAACTTTCGCGTGTTGGGTGGTGGACATGGTAAAAGCCTGTGTTTTGCGCCCGCGACATGGGGCGCTGTTGGGAAAGCTGGGGGGTCGAGCCGCCGAGTATCAACCGGCGTCCGCTCGCACGAGTGGCCCCGTTTTCAATCACCGTGATTGTAAGAACCCATTGATAACCCGTTGCGGCTCCGGTTGGGGCGCACCCCTGAAAGGAGATGTTTGCATGTCCACGATGTTGTCCAACCTCGACCTGTTGCGCCGGGTGCCCTTGTTTTCGCTGCTGACGGTGGCGCAGGCGGAAGTGATCAGCGGCGCAGTGGTCAAGCGCCGCTTCAAGCGGGGCGAAGCGCTGGTGGAGCAGGGGCAAAAGTCCAATGCCTTGTTCATCTTGCTCACGGGCCGTGCCCGGGTCATGACCTCGGACAGCCGGGGGCGCGAGGTGATTCTGGCCACGCTGGCCCAGGGCGACTACCTGGGCGAGATGAGCATCATCGACAACGAACCCCATTCGGCCACGGTGCGTGCCGAAGTGCAGACCGACGTGCTGATGCTGGGGCGTGCAGAGTTTGCGCGCTGCCTGACGGAAAACGCCTCTATGTCGCTGGTGGTGATGCGAGGGCTGGTCAAGCGCTTGCGCCATGCCGATCGCAAGATTGAGTCACTCGCGTTACTGGATGTGTACGGCCGTGTCGCCCACGCCTTGCTGGACTTTGCGGTCGCCGATACGCAAGGGCAGTTGCTGATCAAGGAAAAAATCTCGCGCCAGGACCTGGCCAAGATGGTGGGCGCGTCCCGCGAGATGGTGAGCCGGGTGATGAAAGACCTGGAGGAGCGTGGCTTCATCGAAGCGTTGCCCAATGGGGCCACCTTGCTCAAGGACCGGCTGAACGCCTTGGGCTGAAAGTGGGGTGGCAGACCCTGCGCCGGGTGCCGCGCCCGGCGCAATGCATGCGGTAAGCTCACCCCGCACGTTTATGACCTATTCCCTCAATACCCTGAATGCATCGGCGGCGGCCAAGTCGCCGCCCCGCACGGGCGCTGCCCGTTTTGGCCACGAAATCGCCCTGGTGGTGGGCTTGCTGGCCCTGGTTTTCTGGCTGCTGGCGCTGGTCAGCTATTCGGCGCAGGACGCGGCCTGGTCCACCTCCGGCGCCCGCGATGTGCGCTCTGTCGCCAACTGGGCGGGGCGTTTTGGCGCCTGGCTGGCCGATGGCAGCTACTTTGCGCTGGGCTTTTCGGTGTGGTGGTGCGTGGCGGCTGGTGTGCGCGCCTGGCTGTCGTCGCTGGCGCGCTGGATGCGTGGGGGCGAAGTGGTGGCCGGTGCCGCCAGCCCCCTGGTGCGCCGGGCCACGTTCTGGGGGGGGCTGGTGGTGCTGATGTGCTCCAGCACGGCGCTGGAGTGGTCGCGGCTGTACCGGTTTGAAACCTTCCTGCCTGGTCACGCTGGGGGCGTGCTGGGTTATGTGGTGGGGCCAGCCAGTGTGAAGTGGCTGGGTTTCACAGGCTCTGGGTTGCTGGCCATCGTGCTGGCGGTGGCGGGCGCAGCGCTGGTGTTCCGCTTCTCGTGGGGCCATGTGGCGGAGTTTCTGGGCGGGCGCATTGATGCGCTGGTGCAGTCTCGCCTGGCCAAACGCGAGGTGGCCAAGGACGTCGCCGTGGGCCGCAAGGCCGCCCGCGAGCGCGAGGTGGTTGTGCTCGAAGAGCGCACCGAAAGCGAAGTGCACCACCCTGAACCCGTGCAGATCATTGAGCCGGTGCTGGTCGATGTGCCGCAAAGCACCCGCGTGGTGAAGGAGCGCCAGAAGCCCCTCTTCACTGATATGCCGGACAGCAAGCTCCCGTTGGTGGATTTGCTCGACAGCCCACAGCAGCGCCAGGAGACCGTGGCGCCCGAGACGCTGGAGATGACCAGCCGCCTCATCGAGAAAAAGCTCAAGGACTTTGGCGTGGAGGTGCGCGTGGTGGCCGCCATGCCCGGCCCGGTGATCACCCGCTACGAGATCGAGCCCGCCACAGGCGTCAAGGGCTCGCAGATCGTGGGCCTGGCCAAGGACCTGGCCCGCTCGCTCAGCCTGGTGTCCATCCGCGTGATCGAGACCATTCCGGGCAAGAACTACATGGCGCTGGAGCTGCCCAACGCCAAGCGCCAGTCCATCCGCCTGTCGGAGATCCTGGGTTCGCAGGTCTACAACGAGGCCAAGAGCATGCTCACCATGGGCTTGGGCAAGGACATCGTGGGCAACCCTGTGGTGGCTGATCTGGCCAAGATGCCGCACGTGCTGGTGGCCGGTACCACGGGCTCGGGCAAATCGGTGGGGATCAACGCCATGATCCTCTCGCTGCTGTACAAGGCCGAGGCGCGCGACGTGCGCCTGTTGATGATCGATCCCAAGATGCTGGAAATGTCGGTCTACGAAGGCATTCCGCATCTGCTGGCGCCTGTGGTCACCGACATGAAGCAGGCGGCGCACGGCCTGAACTGGTGTGTGGCCGAGATGGAGCGCCGCTACAAGCTCATGTCCAAGCTGGGCGTGCGCAATCTGGCGGGCTACAACACCAAGATTGACGAGGCCAAGGCGCGCGAAGAGTTCATCTACAACCCTTTCAGCCTCACGCCCGAAGAGCCCGAGCCGCTGCAGCGCCTGCCACACATCGTGGTCATCATCGACGAGCTGGCCGACCTGATGATGGTGGTGGGCAAGAAGATCGAAGAGCTGATCGCCCGCCTGGCGCAGAAGGCCCGTGCCGCGGGCATCCACCTGATCCTGGCCACCCAGCGCCCCAGCGTGGACGTGATCACCGGCCTGATCAAGGCCAACATTCCCACCCGCATTGCGTTCTCGGTGGGCTCCAAGATTGACAGCCGCACCATCCTCGACCAGATGGGCGCCGAGGCCCTGCTGGGCATGGGCGACATGCTCTACATGGCCAGTGGAACGGGCCTGCCGATCCGGGTGCATGGCGCCTTTGTGTCGGACGAAGAAGTACACCGTGTCGTCAGTTACCTCAAGGAACAAGGGGAGCCGGACTACATAGAAGGCGTGCTCGAAGGCGGAACTGTGGATGGCGAGGGCGATCTGTCAGGGGAAGGCGGCGGTGGTGAAGGCGGTGAAAAGGACCCCATGTACGACCAGGCCGTCGAAGTGGTGCTCAAGGACCGCAAGGCGAGCATCTCGTACGTGCAGCGCAAGCTGCGCATTGGCTACAACCGCTCGGCGCGGCTGCTGGAAGACATGGAAAAAGCCGGTCTGGTCAGCGCCCTCACGGCCAGCGGCCAGCGTGAAGTGCTGGTGCCCAACCGCAGCGAGTGACCGGCTGGACCGCAAGGCCGGTCACCACCCCACAGGAGTTCGTGTTGAAAAAGATCGCTACTGCAATTTTGATAGCTGCTGCGGCAAGCGTGGCTAGCGCTGACGGGCTGAAAAGCCTGGAATCCTTCATGAAGGGCACGCAGACGGGCAAGGCCGACTTCACGCAAACCGTGACATCGCCGCCCAAGGACGGCCAGGCCGCGCGCACCAAGACGTCGAGTGGCAGCTTTGAGTTCCAGCGGCCCGGGCGTTTCAAGTTCGTCTATAAGAAGCCTTTCGAGCAGACCATCGTGGCCGACGGCCAGACGCTGTGGCTGTATGACGTGGACCTGAACCAGGTCACGCAGCGCTCGCAGTCGCAGGCGCTGGGCAGCACGCCCGCTGCACTGCTGGCGTCCGCGCCGGATTTGTCGGCGCTGAAGGCCGATTTCACGCTGGAGGCCGCCCCCGACGCCGATGGTTTGCAGTGGGTGCTGGCCAGCCCCAAGACCAAGGACGGTCAGCTCAAGAGCGTGCGCGTGGGCTTTGCGGGCGAGCAGCTGGCGGCCCTCGACATTCTGGACAGCTTTGGCCAGCGCTCGCTGATCCGCTTCACCGGCATGCAGGCCAACGCGGCGCTGCCTGCGGGCACCTTTCAGTTCAAGCCTCCGGCTGGGGCTGATGTGGTGAAGCAATAGATTGCTCCTAAAAATGTAGCTGCCAGCGCATGATTTGTAGGCGCTAGAGACCTATCTGGCTTGAAAATCAGCCTACTGTAGACAGGACACGACCATGGCAGCACGCAGTGCCTCCGCCCCTTCTTCGGCGCACCCATCCAGCCACCAGCCCCTGGCCGAGCGCCTGCGGCCCCGCACGTTGGGCGAGGTGATCGGCCAGCAGCATGTGCTGGGCCAGGGCATGCCGCTGCGGCTCGCGTTTGAGTCGGGCCGTCCGCACAGTTGCATCCTGTGGGGCCCGCCGGGCGTGGGCAAGACCACCATTGCGCGGCTCATGGCCGACGCGTTTGATGCGCAGTTCATCAGCATCAGCGCCGTGCTGGGCGGGGTCAAGGATATTCGCGAGGCGGTGGAGCAGGCCCAGGCCGCGCGCGACGGGCTGATGCAGCAGCGCACCATCGTGTTTGTCGATGAAGTGCACCGCTTCAACAAAAGCCAGCAGGACGCCTTCCTGCCGCATGTAGAAAGCGGCCTGTTCACCTTCATCGGCGCCACCACCGAGAACCCTTCGTTTGAGGTCAACTCCGCGCTGTTGTCGCGGGCGGCAGTCTATGTGCTGCAGCCCTTGTCCGAAGAGGATTTGAAGCGAATTGTGGCCCTGGCGCAGGCAGAACAAGCGCTGCCAGCTATTGAAAGCGTAGCAATCGACCGCCTGGTGGCCTACGCCGATGGCGACGCGCGCCGCTTGCTCAACACGCTGGAGACGCTGGCCATGGCGGCCGCGCAGGAGAAGCTCACTGAGATCACCGACGCGTGGCTGCTCAAGGTGCTGGGCGAGCGCATGCGCCGCTACGACAAGGGCGGCGAGCAGTTCTACGACACCATCAGCGCGCTGCACAAGTCGGTGCGCGGCTCCGACCCCGATGCCGCGCTGTACTGGCTGGTGCGCATGCTCGACGGCGGCGCTGATCCACGCTACATGGCGCGCCGCCTGGTGCGCATGGCGGCCGAAGACATTGGCCTGGCCGACCCGCGCGCCTTGCGCCTGGCGCTGGACGCCGCCGAGGTGTACGAGCGCCTGGGCAGCCCCGAGGGTGAGCTGGCGCTGGCCGAATGCGTGGTGTACCTGGCGGTGGCGCCCAAGTCCAACGCCGTTTACAAGGCCTACAACGCCGCCCGCGCCTGGGTGAAGCAGGACGGCACCCGCCCGGTGCCCATGCACCTGCGCAATGCGCCTACCCAGTTGATGAAAGAGCTCGACTACGGCAAGGGCTACCGCTACGCGCATGACGAAGAGGGCGGCTTTGCGGCAGGCGAAAACTATCTGCCCGAAGGCATGGCCGAGCCCGGCTTCTACCAGCCCGTGGAGCGGGGACTGGAGATCAAGATCGCCCAGAAGATGCGGGATTTGCGCGAGCGCAATGTCGCCGCCGTCCACCCGGACGTGCAGGCGCCAGACACCGGCGTATGATCGCCGGGCTAGCCTCTAGACCGCCAGGGAGTGGGGCGGTCCCTTTTCAGCTGAAGCTACATCCTTATAAACCGCGTTATGCCGATTCGGCATGATCGAGGTAATAAGTTTGCACATCAATTATCTTGCGTGCATCAAAAATGCTTATGCAGTGCGTGGCGCGCTGATGTGACCAAAACCCGAGGGAAAACCCCGCCCGGCTTGGATTGGGGCGGTTGTGACTACTCGCTACAATCCCGTCCACAAACCCGCACAGCTGCATTCCTGGCGGGTTTTTTGCTAGATGGCAGTCGGGCCCACAAGGCTGTACCGATTCCGGTGCCAAAGCGGTGGGTACGTCACAAACGAAGGACTTCTCTTATGGACATTTTGCTGCAACAGATCATTAACGGTCTGGTACTCGGCAGCATGTACGCCTTGATAGCCTTGGGCTACACGATGGTGTACGGCATTATTCAACTCATCAATTTCGCCCACGGCGAGGTGCTCATGATCGGCGCCCTCACCAGCTGGAGCTGTATTGGAATGATGCAGGCCGCCATGCCGGGCGCGCCGGGCTGGACCATCCTGCTGCTGGCCACCATCATCGCGTGCGTGGTGGCTGCCACCCTCAACTACACCATCGAGAAGATTGCGTACAAGCCGCTGCGCAACAGCCCGCGCCTCGCACCCCTGATCACTGCCATCGGCATGTCGATCCTGCTGCAGACGCTGGCGATGATCATCTGGAAGCCCAACTACAAGCCGTATCCCACGCTGCTGCCCAGCACGCCGTTCCAGGTGGGCGGCGCCTTCATCACCCCCACGCAGATACTGATCCTGGGTGTGACGGCGGTGGCCCTGGCTTCGCTGGTCTATCTGGTCAACCACACCAACCTGGGCCGCGCCATGCGCGCCACGGCGGAGAACCCCCGCGTGGCATCCCTGATGGGCGTGAAGCCCGACATGGTGATCTCGGCCACCTTCATCATCGGCGCTGTGCTGGCGGCCATCGCCGGCATGATGTACGCGTCCAACTACGGCACGGCACAACACACCATGGGCTTCCTGCCTGGCCTCAAGGCCTTCACGGCGGCGGTGTTTGGCGGCATTGGCAACCTGGCCGGCGCGGTGGTGGGCGGCATTCTGCTGGGCCTCATCGAAGCCATCGGCTCGGGTTACATCGGCACGCTCACGGGCGGTTTGCTGGGCAGCCACTACACCGACATCTTTGCGTTCATCGTGCTCATCATCATCCTGACGCTGCGTCCCTCGGGCCTGCTGGGTGAGCGTGTGGCCGATCGCGCCTGAGGAGCCTCACACCATGAAGAACACCAAAACCAACTGGATCATCGGCGCCGTGGCGCTGCTGGTGCTGCCGCTGATCCTGCAATCCTTCGGCAACGCCTGGGTGCGTATTGCCGACCTGGCCCTGCTGTACGTGCTGCTGGCCCTGGGCCTGAACATCGTGGTGGGCTACGCCGGCCTGCTGGACCTGGGCTACGTGGCGTTCTACGCCGTGGGTGCCTACCTGTTTGCCCTGATGGCTTCGCCACACTTGGCAGACAACTTTGCGGCGTTTGCCGCCATGTTCCCCAACGGGTTGCACACCTCGCTGTGGATCGTGATACCGGTAGCGGCGTTGTTAGCGGCGTTCTTTGGCGCCATGCTGGGGGCGCCCACGCTCAAGCTGCGCGGTGACTACCTGGCCATCGTGACGCTGGGCTTCGGCGAAATCATCCGCATCTTCCTGAACAACCTGGACCACCCCGTCAACCTGACCAACGGCCCCAAGGGCCTGGGCCAGATCGACTCGGTCAAGATCTTCGGCCTGGACCTGGGTAAACGCCTGGAACTGTTCGGCTTCGACATCAACTCCGTCACGCTGTACTACTCCCTGTTCCTGGTGCTGGTGGTGGTCTCCATCGTGATCTGCTACCGCCTGCAGGACTCGCGCATCGGCCGCGCCTGGATGGCGATCCGTGAAGACGAAATCGCAGCCAAGGCCATGGGCATCAACACCCGCAACATGAAGCTGCTGGCCTTCGGCATGGGCGCTTCGTTCGGCGGCGTGTCGGGTGCGATGTTCGGTGCCTTCCAGGGCTTCGTGTCTCCCGAGTCCTTCAGCCTGATGGAGTCGGTCATGATCGTCGCCATGGTGGTGCTGGGCGGTATCGGCCACATCCCTGGCGTGATCCTGGGTGCCGTGCTGCTGTCGGCCCTGCCCGAAGTGCTGCGCTATGTGGCCGGCCCGCTGCAGGCCATGACGGACGGTCGCCTGGACTCCGCCATCCTGCGCCAGTTGCTGATTGCCCTGGCGATGATCATCATCATGCTGATGCGCCCCCGTGGCCTGTGGCCGTCGCCTGAGCACGGCAAGAGCCTGACGCAGAAGACCTGAAGAAGAACACCACCGAAAGTTAGCAATGACAGAGAAATCCAATGAAGTGGTGCTGAAGGTCGCCGGTATTTCCAAGCGCTTCGGCGGCCTGCAGGCCCTGTCCGACGTGGGCATCACCATCCAGCGCGGCCAGGTGTATGGCCTGATCGGCCCCAACGGCGCGGGCAAGACCACGTTCTTCAACGTGATCACTGGCCTGTACACCCCCGACGCCGGGACGTTCGAGCTGGCCGGCAAGCCCTACGAGCCCACGGCCGTGCACGAAGTGGCCAAGGCCGGTATCGCCCGCACCTTCCAGAACATTCGCCTGTTTGCCGAAATGACGGCGCTCGAGAACGTGATGGTGGGCCGCCACATCCGTACCAAGTCCGGTCTGCTGGGCGCGGTGCTGCGCACCAAGGGCTTCAAGGAAGAAGAAGCCGCGATTGCCAAGCGCGCCCAGGAACTGCTGGACTACGTGGGCATCGGCAAGTTTGCCGACTACAAGGCGCGTACCCTGAGCTACGGCGACCAGCGTCGCCTGGAAATTGCCCGCGCGCTGGCCACCGACCCGCAGCTCATCGCGCTGGACGAACCCGCTGCCGGTATGAACGCCACCGAGAAGGTGCAGCTGCGCGAGCTGATCGACCGCATCCGCAATGACAACCGCACCATCCTGCTCATCGAGCACGACGTGAAGCTGGTGATGGGCCTGTGCGACCGTGTGACGGTGCTCGATTACGGCAAGCAGATTGCCGAGGGCAACCCTGCCGAAGTGCAGAAGAACGAAAAAGTGATTGAGGCCTATCTGGGCACCGGAGGACATTGAGAATGGCCGAAAAATCCAACAAGGTACTGCTGCAGGTCAAGGGCCTGAAGGTCGCCTACGGCGGTATCCAGGCCGTGAAGGGCGTGGACTTTGAAGTGCGCGAAGGCGAGCTGGTCTCGCTGATCGGCTCCAACGGCGCCGGCAAAACCACCACGATGAAGGCCATCACCGGCACGCTGGCGATGAACGATGGCGACATCGAGTACCTGGGCGAAAGCATCAAGGGCAAGGGCGCCTGGGATCTGGTGAAAAAGGGCCTGGTCATGGTGCCGGAAGGCCGTGGCGTGTTCGCGCGCATGACCATCACCGAAAACCTGCAGATGGGCGCCTACACACGCTCCGACAAAGCAGGCATCCTGGCCGACATCGAGAAGATGTTCACCATCTTCCCGCGCCTGCGCGAGCGCAAGGACCAACTGGCCGGCACCATGTCGGGTGGCGAACAGCAGATGCTGGCCATGGGCCGTGCGCTGATGAGCCAGCCCAAAGTGCTGTTGCTGGACGAGCCCTCGATGGGCCTGTCGCCCATCATGGTGGACAAGATCTTCGAGGTGGTGCGCGATGTGTACCAGCTTGGCGTGACCGTCGTGCTGGTCGAACAGAACGCCAGCCGCGCGCTGGCCCTGGCAGACCGCGGCTACGTCATGGAGTCCGGCCTGATCACCATGACCGGCGCGGGCCAGGACCTGCTGAGCGACCCCAAGGTGCGCGCCGCCTACCTGGGCGAGTGATACGCTCTCGGACCTTCCGCAGCAAGGCACCGCACGGCGGTGCCTTGTCGTTTCTGCCTGATTGCCATGCACGTCCTGCAAACCCTCCAATCCCTGCCTGTCGGTCTGCAAACGGTGCTGCTGCTGGTGGCCAGCAATGTGTTCATGACCTTTGCCTGGTATGGCCACCTGAAGAACCTGGCCGCCGCGCCCTGGTACATCGCCGCCCTGGCGAGCTGGGGCATCGCCCTGTTCGAGTACCTGCTGCAGGTGCCCGCCAATCGCATCGGCTTCACGCAATTCGACGTGGGGCAGCTCAAGATCCTGCAGGAGGTCATCACCCTGTCGGTCTTTGTGCCTTTTGCCGTGCTCTACCTGGGGCAGCCGCTCAAGTGGGACTATCTCTGGGCCGGCCTGTGCATGGTGGGGGCGGTGTACTTCATTTTCCGCGGGGGCTGAACGCCTGCGGGCGGCCGCCCGGTTAAACTCTGCAGTCTGCCGCCTTGTTCACACAATGATGCAATGGCGGCGCACCCCGTCCCT
>Ga0066256_1001355_pt1 | contig 34923 bp, 31 predicted proteins | sample ThiBio_1000_biof_FD_87107 | JGI IMG/M metagenome (GOLD analysis project Ga0066256, IMG submission 87107) | Wastewater bioreactor microbial communities from Cape Town, South Africa - Thiocy_expt_1000_biof (version 2) | ecosystem: Engineered > Bioreactor > Thiocyanate-remediating >... | reverse complement strand
TGGTGGGGCTGGTCGGGGTGATGTTCTGCCTCAATACCTGGTTCGGGGCGAGGTTGCGGCAGGCGGCACGGCAGGCGGATGTGCCGCGTGGCCTGTTCTGGGGCATCCTGACGGGGCTTACCAGCTTCGTCTCCCATTCCGGCGCGCCTCCCTTCCAGATGTACGTGCTGCCGCAGCGGCTGGAAAAGATGGTGTTTGCCGGCACGTCGACGATTCTCTTCGCCATCGTCAATGCCGCCAAGGTGATTCCCTATTGGGAACTGCACCAGTTTTCGCATTTCGATACGCGGCTGGTGGTAAGCCTGGCGCCGGCGGCGATCATCGGCACGGTGGCGGGCCGAAAGCTGACGCAGATGCTGCCGGACGGTCTGTTCTTCCGGCTGATCCAGATCACCCTGCTTTTGCTGTCGCTGAAGCTGATCGGCGATTACGCCCTGACCCTTTTTGCCTGACGCAGACAAAAAGACACCCCTGAAAAGGGGTGTCGAGCGAGGGGAATGGGAGCATAATGAAACTTGCCGCGGGCAGCGGCACATTCATAACGCACGCACACGGCTTTGGTTCCCGCGCCCGATGCAATTTCGGATGGAACCGAAACGGCCGGCTTCTGTTTCCCGAAGGTGACCCGGACGGAAACGAAGAGAAGGCCTATGACATTCCACTTTGCCCTCCACCGCGCCATGCTTCCCGCCTGCCTGTTCGCTGCCCTTGTCGGCGGCGGCCAGGTACTGGCGCAGACGACAGGCTCGATCCGGCCGAACGAACAGGCGGCGCCCTCGTCGCCGGTTGCCCCCTCCCCCGGCAATCCCGATGGCTTGGCGACAGGCGAAACCGCCTTCGATGAGGACGCGGCACGCGACCGGCTGACCCGCGCCGGCTACAGCGATATCACGGCATTGATGCAGGACGCGCAAGGCATCTGGCGCGGCACGGCGCGCAAGGACGCTCAGAAGGTGACGGTCGCGCTCGACCGGCGCGGCAAGATCGTCGCGCATTGATGTTCGGATCGACAGCCGACCGAACGCCTTGTTTACAGGTGCGGATTGCGTGATCGATAGCGTGCGATGAGTTTTTCGTTGATCTCTTTCGCGCCGGGCATGTTGGCGCTGAGATAGATCGGCGCCTCCCCTTCTCCTGCCAGCCGGCCGGCGACTTCGGCAAGAACGGCGTTGAGGATCGAGGCGCCGACCACCGTCGAGGCCGGCCCGACCTTGAGCGCGCTGCCGGTCACGTCGAGCATGGCGTCTCCGGCCGGCGCGCCGTTGTCGAGGACGATGTCGGCAAGGTCGATCAGCCGGGTGCGGCCCCTGGCGGTGCTGGTGGAATAGGCGACGGAGGTGAGCGCAATGACGGTCGCGCCGCGCTCCCGCCCCAGCCGCGCTGCTTCGAGGGGCGCGGCATTGACGCCGGAATTGGACACCACGACCAGCACGTCGCCGGGGCCGATGGCGTAACGCGACAGGATCTGCGTCGCCACGCCGTCCATACGTTCATAGGCGGTACTGGCGACCGAGCCCTCGTGCAGCATGGTGGCGGTGGCGAGAACCGGCACGACGAAGGCGAGGCCGCCGGCGCGGTAATGGGTTTCCTCGGCCAGCATGTGCGAGTGGCCGGTGCCGAAGACAAAGACGCAGCGATCGGCGCGCGCTGCGGTGACGATCGCCTCGACCGCCCGGGTCATGTCGCCGGCAAGAGCGCTGCGCGCCTGCGCCAGGCGCTCGATGATCGCGTCGAAATATGCCTCCACCAGCGATGTCATTCTGCCGATGCCCTCCCTGTCTTTCGGGTGATCATACATGGAGTTGGCAGCTCTTGAAGAGATTGTGACAGGGAAATGCACGGGTTTTCCCCGCTGAGGGGCAAAGGCCGGAACCGGCCTGCCTCCGGCCCGTTAATCCCAGGACCTGATTGGACGTTTCGAAAGGTGAACCGATATGCGCACGACCATGCTGATCATTCTGGCGGTCATGATCGGTTCGCTGCTTTCGATTCTGTTGCTGCAATCGCCGGTCTGATGCTTGGCACCTAACGTTCAAGCCGCAGCGCCGTCGCTTCGGCGTCGGGCGATGCGGCAAAACAAAATAGTCTAGCGCTGAAGCGCGACGGTCTTCAGGATGGCGAAGACGGACTGGCCGGGCGCAAGCGACAATCTTTCCCCCGAGAGTGCAGTGATGCGGGCGACGAGATGGGCGTCGCCGCAGGCGAGATCCACATCCAGCATCCCGTCCGGTCCGCGTGTGACGGCGCGGATGTCGCCGGCGACGATGTTGAGGGCGCTGATGCCCTCGGGCGGGCGCGTCGCCAGCATGACGTCGCGGGCCGGCACATGCAGACGCACCGGCTTGCCGATCTCGAAATCGATGCCCGGCACCAGCAGTTCGGCCGAGCCGAAGCCAACGGTTGCCAGCCCCTGCTTGCCGTCATAGGCGCGCACCACGCCCTCCAGCAGGGCGCCGGCCTCGCGGCGGTCATGCGCGACGGCGATTTCGGCCCGCGAAAGAATATCGGCGGCGGGACCGATGGCGGCGATGCGGCCCTGATCGACCACCACGACACGGTCGGCAAGCCGCGCCACCTCGGCCACGGAATGGCTGACATAGACGATGGGAATGCCCATCTCGTCGCGCAGCCGCTCGATATAAGGCAGGATTTCCTGCTTGCGGGCCTCGTCGAGGGCGGCGAGCGGCTCGTCCATCAGCAGCAGGCGCGGCGAAGAGAGCAGCGCCCGGCCGATCGCCACCCGCTGCTTTTCGCCGCCCGACAAGGTTGCCGGCTGGCGATTGAGCAGATGCTCGATGCCGAGCAGGTCCAGGATGGTTTTTCGTGTCCCCCTCCCCGATCGGCCGCGCTGGAACCAGGCGCCGTAGTCGAGATTGCGGGCGACGCTCAGATGCGGAAACAGGCGCGGTTCCTGGAAGACATACCCGAAGCGGCGCTTGTGGACCGGTACGCACCGGCCGCGTTCGGTATCGAGCAGGGTTTCGCCGTCGAGCTGGATGCGGCCGCGCGCCGGGCGGTCGAGGCCGGCGATCATGCGCATCAGCGTCGTCTTGCCCGAGCCGGAGCGGCCGAACAGAGCGGTGACGCCGGCCTCGGCGGTGAATTGCGCGTTGAGGCTGAAGGCGCCGCGCCGGTCTTCGACATCGACGATGAGCGTCATTGCGCCGAAATCCTCCGGCCGATGAGATGGGCAAGGCCTTCCGAGGCCATCAGCGCCGCCATGGAGATGACAATCGAGATCAGCACCAGCCGCATCGCGCCTTCATCGCCGCCCGGCACCTGCGTGAAGGTGTAGATCGCCGCCGACAGCGTCTGGGTCTCGCCGGGAATGTTGGAGACGAAGGTGATGGTCGCGCCGAATTCCCCCATCGCCTTGGCGAAGGAGAGGATCATGCCGGCGATGATGCCGGGCAGGATCAGCGGCAAGGTCACGGTGAGGAAGACGAAGGGTCTTGCGGCGCCGAGCGTGCCGGCGGCCTCCTCCAGCTTGGCGTCGACCGCCTCGATCGACAGGCGGATGCTGCGCACCAGCAGCGGAAAGCCCATGACGGCGCAGGCAAGTGCCGCCCCCGTCCAGCGGAAGGAAAAGACGATCCCGAAGGTTTCGGCAAGGAAGGCGCCGATGACGCCGCGCCGCCCGAACAGGATCAAGAGCAGATAGCCGGTGACCACGGGCGGCAGGATCAGCGGCAGATGCACGATGCCGTTCAGCAGCGATTTCCCCCAGAACCGCCCGCGCGCGAGAAGCATGGCGATCAGCAGCCCCGGCGGCAGGCTCGCCAGCATGGCGATGCCCGCAACCTTGAGGCTGAGGCCGATGGCCGTGCGTTCCTCGTCGCTGAGGGAAAAGAGATCGAACGGCATCGGATCCTTGACGTTTGACGTATTTCCGGACGGAAAGCCGGTATCCACTTTTCCTGAAATGCCGGCGCTTACTTGAGGATCGTGAAACCCTGCTCGGTGAAGAAGGGCGCAGCCTTATCCGATTTGAGGAAATCGAGATAGGCGGCCGCATCCGCGTTCTTGCTTTCGGAAAGGATGGCCACCGGATAGATGATCGGCGGATGGCTGTCTTCCGGGAAAGTGCCGACGATGGCGACGTTCTTGTCGGCTGCGGCGTCGGTCTGGTAGACGATGCCGTAGGGTGCCTCGCCGCGCGAGACCAGGGCGAGCGCCGCGCGCACGCTTTCCGCGCCGGCGACCTTGCCCTCGACCGAGGACCAGACGCCGAGCTTTTCCAGCGCCGCCTTGCCGTATTTGCCGGCCGGCACGGATTTCACTTCGCCCATGGCGAGCTTGCCGTCGCCGAGAAGGCCGGCGAGATCGAAGCCCTGCTTGATGTCGACATCCTTGGCCTCGCCTTTCGGCGCGACCAGCACGATACGGTTGCCGAGCAGGTTGGAGCGGGTGTCTTGCCTGATCAGCTTCTTTTCGGCGACGTGGTCCATCCAGGCGAGGTCGGCGGAGATGAAGAGATCGGCGGGCGCGCCTTCCTCGATCTGCTTGGCCAGCGCCGAGCTTGCGGCATAGGAGGTGGTGACCTCCAAGCCCTTTTCCTTCGACCAGGCGGCATTGGCGGCGTCCAGCGCATTCTTGAGGCTGGCGGCGGCGAAGACCGTGATCTTTTCGGCGGCCATGGCCGGCGCCGCCGGGAGGCCCATGCCGATGACGAATACGGTGGCGACAGCGGCGCCCGTGATCCGTTTCAGCCAGTCGCGACGATGGAAATTCATGCGGTCCCCTCCTTTGCGGACGATCAATGTATATCGCTGAATATATCGAATTTTCACGAAAGACCAGAGCCGCGGGCACAACAAAAACAAACGCGCCGGAGGCATGCCCCGGCGCGTCGATGTCAGGCGATCCGGATCGGGTTTCAGGCCGTGCGGCCGAGTTCCGTATCGATGGCGGTGGTGAGCGCCGGTGCATCCGGCGTGGTGTCGGGCGAAAAGCGGCCGGCGATGCGGCCGTCGCGGCCGATCAGGAATTTCTCGAAATTCCAGAGCACTTCGCCCGGCGGATTGGGCTCGATGCCATAACCCTTGAGGCGTTCGCGGAACGGGCCGTCATTGACGGTTTCCGGCGCGCCCTCGGTCAGCGCCTTGTAAAGCGGATGCTTGTCGGGGCCGACGACCGAGATCTTGGAAAAGATCGGGAACTGCACGTCATAGGTGCTGGAGCAGAAGGTGACGATCTCCGCGTCGGTGCCGGGCTCCTGCTCGTTGAAATTGTTGGCGGGGAAGCCGAGGATCACGAGGCCGTCGTCGCGGCGGTCTTCATAGAGCTTTTCCAAGGCTTCGTATTGCTTGGTCAGGCCGCATTTGGAGGCGACGTTGACGACCAGCATCACCTTGCCGGAAAATTCGGAAAGCGTCGTCTTGCGGCCATCGGCCAGCGTCAGGGGGATATCGAGAAGGGTCATCGTTTCTGTCCTGTTGGTGCTGAAAATTCATGCGGCGGAGGAAGCGGGCTGTTCGGCGCTCAGCCAGCCACCGGAAAACCCGGCGCGGCGCAAGCCCTCGCAGATTGGCGGACTGTCGCGCATCAGCCGCCAGATCAGGCCGGAGCGGGCATTCTCGATCATCATCACCAGCAGCCCCTGGTCGAGCCCGACGCAGCGCTCGTCGATCCAGCCCTCGGCGGTCGGGCCGATGATCGTCGGATTGAAGCTGCCGGGAAAACGCCCGTCGCTGAGGAGATTGGGATAGGTGGCGAGAATGGCGTCGAGCCCCTCCATCGCCGCCTCGCGGTCGAAGGGCAGGCAAGAAAGCGCCGCCCAGGGGGCGAGCGTGCCGTCATCCGGCCCGAAGGGCGCGCCGCGGGCCGAATAACCGATGAAATGCTGGCGATGGCCGCCGCGCAGGCGACGCCGCGCCGAAGGTCCATCGCAGGCCGTCAATCCCCAGACGGTGTCGGAATAGCCGATATAGCCATGCGGATTGTCGCGGGCATAGGCGCGCTGGATCCGGATCGCGCGGCGGGTGTTTTCGACATAATCGATGCCCTTCTCACGCATATAGGCGTCATGGATGCCGTCGAAATCGATCCAGGCATGCGAGAAGAGATGGATGAACAGCGGCCCGGCATGGAGATAGTCGATCTCTCCGTAACGCAGCCATTGATAGCTGGCTGTATAAGCCGCGAAACTCTCCGGCGGGATCGGATGGGTCGGCGAGGCTAGCGCCAGGATATAGAGCAGCAGCGCCTCGTTATAGCCGCGCCAGCGATGGCGGATGAAACGATTCGTCTTCCAGCCCATGGTCAGCGTGTCGCCCTTGTTCATCGCCCAGCGCCAGTCGACGCGGGCGTAAAGCTCCCTGGCGGTATCGCGGATTTCCGTCTCGGCCGGACCGGAACCGTCAAAATAGGCGCCCGCCGTCAGCACGCCGGCGATCAGCAGCGCGGTGTCGATGGTCGAGAGTTCGCTGTGCCAGACCCGGCGGCCGTCATGCATGGCGAGAAAATGGTAATAGAAGCCGCGATGGCCGGTGGCGTCGGGATGCGAGCCGGTGTCGCAGCCCTCGAAGAAGCGCAGCGTTTTCAAGACGATGGCGGCAGCCTCGGCACGGCTCATCCAGCCGCGCTCGATAGCGACGGGATAGCTCGACAGGCCGAAACCGGTGGTGGCGATGCTGGAGGGGCTGCCGGGCAGCGAGGTATCGGCGACGAGGCCGGTCTCGGGATGGGTATGGAGGCGGAAATAATCGAAGGCCGAGCGGTGCAGCCGGTTGACGAGCGCGGCGCTGCTGGCATCGGGGCTTGGCGGCATGGGGCATCCTGTCTGTCGTCCTCCTCTTGCAGAGCACAGGCAGGGGCGGACCGCAAGTCACAGCTCGGTGAAACCGGCCTTGACAGCCGGGACCGGGAAGCGATCTACCTGCAGGCCCATACCGTGCATCGCAGGAGGTTTTCATGAGCCTGATCTATATTCTCAACGGTCCGAACCTCAACCTGCTCGGCAAGCGCCAGCCGGAGATCTATGGCAGCGAGACGCTGGAAGACGTCGAGCGCGATTGCCGCCGCGTCGCCGCCGAGCATGGGCTCGACATCCGTTTCCACCAGAGCAACCGCGAATACGAGATCATCGACTGGATCCACGAGGCGCGGGAGACGGCGTCCGGCATCGTCATCAACCCGGCCGCCTTCACCCATACCTCGGTCGCCATCCTCGATGCGCTCAATGCCTTCGATGCGCCGATCATCGAGGTGCATATCTCCAATGTCCATCGCCGCGAGACGTTTCGCCACCATTCCTACGTCTCCGGCGTCGCCTCCGGCGTCATCGCCGGTTTCGGCACGCAAGGCTACCAGCTCGCGATCCAGCGGCTGGCGCACCTCATCAGGACCGGCGTCAAATAGGGCGCGGTCAGTCGGAGAGGAGCAGCGCCACCGGCACATCCGAGAGGAAGCCGGCGATGCGCAGATGCGCCTGCGGCTCGACCGGTTCGCCGGTGAAGGCGTTGGTGAGGCTCTTGATGTCGTCCGGCAGGTCGATGGCGGTGTCCATCCAGCGTTCGGCCGGGATCATGCCGTCGGGTTCGGCCATCAGGCTGTTGGGCAGGCGTGGCGCGACGACGATTATCCGTCTGTCGCCATGGCGGCGCTGGAAGGCGACGACATGTTCCTTCATCGCGCCGCGCGCGCCGAGCGGGCGGTAATCGCCGTTTTCGAAGAGATCGCGATGGGTGGCGCGCAAGGCCAGGGTGCGGGCGATCAGCGCCTGTTTCAGCCGTCCGTCGAGCAGCGTCTCCTCGCCCTGCGGCCAGTCCGAGGCCGCATCGAGCGACGCCTGCAAGGACGCATAATCCGGTTCGCGCCGGTTGTCGGGATCGACGAGGCTGAGGTCGAGCCGCTCCGATCCCTGGTAGATGTCGGGAATGCCGGGCGCGGTCATCTTGAGAAAAGCCTGAGTGATGCCGTTCCAGGCGCCGGCGCGCAGATAGGGGCGAATGGTACGGTGGAAATCGCGCAGGAACAGGCGGTTGTCCGGTGACAGCAGCGCCGCGATATAATCCTTGACGGCGGTTTCGTAATCCTCTTGCGGATCGGTCCAGTCGCTGCGCAGCTTGGCCTCGCGCAATGCCTTTTCGATATAGGGGAACAGACGCTCGAGCAGCGCCTCGACGGCCTCGTCGTCCTGAGGGTCGAGATCATGCGGCCAGGCGCCGAGCAGCGCCTGGTAGAGCGCCCATTCCAGCTCCGGTTCCGGCGCGGGGCCATCGGGATGGCGGGTGACATGGCGGCTGTTGGTCGCCCGCCAGCGGGGGACGCCGTCGATCCCGGGCCGCGGCTCGGCGGGCAGCGCACAGAGGCGGGGGCCGCGGGCCCCCCCCCCGCTGGGGGGCGGGGGGGGGGGGGGCCCCCCCGCCCCGGGGCGGGTCGGGCCCGACCCCCCCGCCATCCCCCCCGGCGCGGCGGGGCGGGGCCCCCCCGACAGCGCCAGCGGCCAGCGGGCGGCGCGCTCGGCCATCGCCGCATGGAAATGGCGTGGCAGGAATTCCTCGCGCCCTGCATTGCCGCCGACCTCGTTGAGGCCGAGCACCGGCATCTGCCGGTAGAAAAGCGTATCCTCGAGCGATTTCGCCATCAGCGGCCCGGTCAGCTGCTGGAAGCGGCGGCGGAATTTTTCCGCGCGGGTCGTCTGGCGCGGTGCGCATTCGCCGGTCAGCAGCGTCACGATGAAATCGAGGGCCTTCTTTTCCTCGGGATCGAGCGTCGGTTCGATTTTTGCCGCCGCCTCGGAGACCAGCCGGGCGTCGTTTTCGGAAAGCGCGCCTTTGGTGCCGTAGGTGCGATAGACCGGGAAGACGCCGAGCAGCGCCTTCAGCGCGGCGGCGATCGCCGCCTCGCCGACATCGACATGGGTTTCCTCCGACAGCGCCAACTGGATCGCCAGCCGTTTCAGGCCGGAACCCTCGCCGGCGAAATTGCGCGCGATCATCGATTGACGGGCGCCGTGCAGGCCGGCGGCGACATCGGTGAGGCCGCCCAGCGCCGCATATTGGCGGCGCAGCCGCTCCGCGCCCTTGCGCTCGACCAGCAGATGGGTCATCCGGTCGATGAATTCGTAGCCGGTGGTGCCGGAGACCGGCCAGTCGGCCGGCAGATCCTCGCCATCTTCCAGGATTTTTTCGACGATCAGATAGGTCTCGTCGCCGATGTCCCGGCGCAGCCGGGTGAGATAGGCGGCGGGATCGGCAAGTCCATCGATATGGTCGACGCGCAGTCCCTGCACCTTGCCATCGCGCACCAGCTCGAGGATCAGCCGGTGGCTGTCCTCGAAAACCCTGTCATCCTCGACATTGACGCCGACCAGCTCCGTCACCTCGAAAAAGCGGCGATAGCTCAGGCGTTTCGGCGCTTCGCGCCAGTGAATGAGCTCGAAATGCTGGCGTTCGTGCACGTCTTCGAGATGAGCGGCATCCTGCGACAGCGCCGCAAGCCGGTCCTCCAGCCGCGCCCGGTCGGCCTCGTCGGCCAGCAGGGCGCGCAGGCGCGTGTGAAACCTGTCCTCGCCCTCGCGCCGCGCGATGTCGGCAAGTGAAAGTAGCCGGCCGTTCAGGCCGTCGTCGCCCTTGAGGGCGGCATCATAGCTTTCCGGCTCGAGCGGAACGGCAAGCCCTGGCAGCGAAAGCGACAGGCATCCGGCGTCTGCATCGGCCGAGAGCGCGATGTCGCCATCGGCGACCGCTTCGGCGAAGGGCTTGGCCAGCCATGGCAGGGTCAGGCGGCGGTTCCAGTCGATGTCGAAGGCGTGCGCATGCGGGCTCGCCTGCCCGCGCTCGATCACCGAGCGCCACCAGGGATTGTCGAGCGAGGCTGCCATATGGTTCGGCACGATGTCGAGGATCAGGCCAAGGCCGTTTTCCGTCAGCGTCGCCGCAAGCGCGTCGAAATCCTCGGCCGTTCCGAGCGCCGGGTCGAAGCGGTTGGCGTCGGTGATGTCATAGCCATGCGTCGAGCCGGCGGCGGCGGCGAAGACCGGCGAGGCGTAGAGATGGCTGATGCCGAGGCGCTTCAGATAGGGAACGAGGGGCATGGCACGACGAAAGGTCATGCCGTTGCGGAATTGCAGACGGTAGGTGGCGGTCGGAATGGTCATTCCAGTTCAGGCCCTGCAGACGGGTTGGGCAGCGAAAAGGGCGAAATCTCCGCCCCTCCGCCGCGACAGGTTTCAATTCTTCAGTTCGGGGAACTTGCCCAGCATCTCGTCCTTCGAGCCGCAGATCGCCTCGCTTGAAGTCAGGACGACCGAAATCGGGCCATCGGTATCGAGCCGCTTCTCGGCCTGCAGCGTCACGGCCTCGCCGTTCTCACGGTGCAGGGTCGCCTGCTGCGAGAACCCGCGTTGCAGCAGCCAGTCGCGCGGGGCGCTGACCGTGATTTCCACGCGGAAGCCGTCACCGTCCTGACGGGTGGTCAGGTGATAGGGGGTGTCGGAGCGCTTGCCGCCGATATCGAGTGTGCCTGTGCCGTCCGCCTGTTCGAGATGCATGAGACATTCCTTCCGTCCTGAGACATGCCGGCTTAACCCCGCGTCTCCTCTTTTTGTTCCGCTGCCCGGGCATCCGGCAGGGCGAAGCTGGCGACGAGCGGCAGATGGTCGGAAGCGCGGCGCGCCAGCGATGTCTCGATCACCTGCGCCTGCGTGCAGGCCAGGCCGCGCGACGCAAAAATATGGTCGAGGCGGAAGACCGGAAAGCGCGAGGGAAAGGTGGCGCGGTGGCGCAGCACCGGCGGCTGCACGTCGGCGATCTCGGCTGCCAGCCGCCGATAGGCGGGCGAGGACGGGATGGAATTGAAATCGCCGATCAACAGCCGGTGGGCGCTGCTGTAGTCGGGATGCGAGAGCCAGTCCGGGCCGAGCAGCGCCTCGACCTGGGCGAGCCTTTCGCCGCGGCGCAGGCCCAGATGCGTGTTGATGAGCTGCAGCGGCGTGCCATGCGCGTCGATTTCCACCCAGAGCGCGCCGCGCGGCTCGCCGATCGAGGGAAGGCCTGCGGCGCGGATGAGCTTCATCGGCAGGGCGGTCAGCACCGCGTCGCCGTAACGTTCCTCGCGCACGTGCAAAGCGGGGTGGAAATGCGCGTCCATGCGCAGCTTCGAGGCGATGGCATGGGCCTGGTCGACGCCGCCGGTGCGCGCCCGCCCGACATCCAGCTCCTGCATTCCGATGATATCGGCGCCGGTTTCGGCGATGGCCGCGGCGATGCGGTCGATGTCCAGCCTGCGGTCGGTGCCGATACAGCTATGGACGTTGTAAGTCAGGATTCTCACCGTTTTCGGAGAGGACGGGCGCTCCGCTTTCATCATGGGGCTGGAACAGTTCGGCGTCCGGTTTCGTTCCAAACCATCGAAACCTTTCTTGCGACGATCATGAAAAAGAAGCAGCTCCTTCTCCATGCCCTGACGGCCCTTGCCACGCTCGGCGCCCTTGTCCTTCTCTATCGCAGCCTGCGCCAGTATAGCCGCGACGATATCGTCGAATCTCTCCAGGCGCTGCCGTGGAGCAATCTCGGGCTGGCTGTCCTGTTCTGCGCCGGCTCCTATCTCAGCCTCGGCCTGTTCGATGCGCTGGCGGTGCGCTATGCCGGCAAGCCGCTGGCGTTGCGGCGCACCGCGCTCGCCTCCTTCTGCGGCCTGTCGATCGGCCATACGATCGGGCTGGCGGCGCTGAGCAGCGGCGCGGTGCGCTATCGCTTTTATTCCCGCTGGGGCCTGACCACCGAGGAGATCGCAAAGGTCATCGGTTTCTGCGGCGTGACGGTGGGCCTGGGACTGGCGGCGCTGGCCGGCATCGCGCTGGTGCTGCGCCCGCAGGCCACCGCGCCGCTCGGCATGGGCGAAGGCGCGGCGCTGGCGCTGGGGATTGCCTGCCTTGCCTGTTCGGCCGCCTATCTCGTCGCGTCGGTTTTCCTGCGCGGTTCGGTCAAGCTGTGGCGCTGGCGGGTGGAAATGCCGGGTTTCCGGCTGGCGCTCGGGCAATTGCTGGTCGGCACGGTGAATTTCGTCTGTGTGGCCGCCTGCCTGCACCAATTGATGCGCGCGTATGGCGCCATCGGCTTTCTCGACGTCACCACCGCCTATGTCACCGGCAATGTCGCGACGCTGATCACCCATGTGCCGGGCGGCATCGGCGTGCTCGAGGCGACGGTGATGCATCTCGTCGGCGAGCAGAAGGCGATCGGAGCGCTGATCGCCTTCCGGGTGATCTATTTCCTCATTCCGCTGGCCATCGGCCTGCCGACCTTCCTCGGAAGCGAGGTCTATTTTCGCGGGCGCGAGCCGGAGAGCGACAAGGCGCCGAACAGGCGCGAGGCGACGATGCCGAGCTGACGCGGCATGGTCTGCAGCGGCCAGAACGGCTCCTTGGGGTCGATGAGGCCGGTGCCGGGGATCGAGGTCGTCTCTCCCTTGGCGACATCGATATCGAAGGGGCGCAGGCCCCGCGGGCGCACGTTCAGCCGGTCGAGCGTCCCGACCATCGACCCGCCCTCGCTTTCGAGGCGCGCGACCTCGGCCGGATCGGCATCGACATGCTCGGCCATCAGCGTGTGGCGCAGCCGGGTCAGCGCCGCGGCGTGCGCGGCGTCGCCCGCCTCGATGGCGAGATCGCATTCGGTATCCAGCCCCTCCGAACGGTAGTTGAGGTTTGAGGAACCGATGCGCACGAACCGGTCGTCGACGATGATCAGCTTGGAATGGATGATGATTTCCTGGTCCGCGCCGTCCGCCCTCGGGATCGCTGGATAGAGCACGCGCAGGCGGCCGTAGCGGTCGGCGCGCTTGAGGCGGCGGATCAGCCGGTCGCGATTGTTGCCCATCATGATCTTTTCGAGAAAGCCGTGCGAGCTGCGGGTGACGATGGCGATGATCTCCGGCCCCTCCGGATCGCGCAGGCGCCGCGCCAGCGTGCGGGCCACGCCGAAGGAGGCGAGATATTGCGTCTCGATATAGATGGTCTTGCGGGCCGCCATCAGGGCGTCATGGGTGAGGCGGATGGCTTCGCGCCGGCCCTTACGGCTCCAGGTCCAGGGCTCGGTCAGGGCGACCGCGGTGCGGCAGGCGGTCAGCGGCGCCTCGAAATCGGCGGGCCAGGCGAGATCGCTGTCTTCGGTCGGGGAATGGGCCTCGCCGGTGGCGCGCTTCCAGCGGTGTCGGGCGATGTCGGCGACCATGCGCGCCGCCTCCCCTTCGACCATCGCCTGGATGTCGTGGACCGGACCGTAGGGCTTGCCCTCGGGCGAGACGCGTTCGGCGTTGACGGGATCGTGGCTCGGTTCGTCCCAGCGGCGGGCGGTCAGGTCCATGCCGCCGAGAAAGGCGATGCGGTCGTCGATGGCCACCAGCTTCTGGTGATGGCAGGCGCGCAAAGGATGGCGCAGGTCGAATTTCAGGGTGATGCGCGGATGGTCGCTCCACGGCATCCTGCGGAAAAAGCGCAGCGTCTTGCCGGAATAGATCGGCCCCATCGCCCAGACGAGGATGCGCACGTCGAGATCGGGATTGGCATCGACGCAGCGGCGCAGCAATTCGCCAAGCTGCAGCGTCGAACCCGGATGCAGGCGTATCTCCGGATTGAAATCCCAGCCGACGATCCAGATGGTTCTTTTCGCGCGCGGCAGAACCTCTTCCAGTCGCTCGAAATAGCTTTTGCCGTCGATCAGGAAGGCCGCCCGGTCGGCGGTGGCGGCGTCGGCGGCGTTCACCCCGACACGAATCACGGTTTCGCGCTTCTGGGAAACGCGACCGTCCGGTTGTTGGTCTGCAAGAAACACGGGAAACTCTCTCTCGCCCCGAAAGAACACAGCCATCGGCCCCGCAGGCGACGCCGATGGCGTAGAATAAACGCGTGACGCCACCGCTTGTTCCCTGACCTAGCCTTCCCCTGGCCCGGCCTCCGACCGCAGGAACCGGAAGCGGCGTCGCGCCGTTGATGTCGCATCGAAAACACATGGGTGCGGGCATGACGGACGAACAGGCGGACGTGTTGAAGGCAATCGGGCTTACCTATGTCTCGGATGCCGAGCCCGGCATCCGCCGCCTGCGACGCGGCAAGGGTTTTGCGTATCGCCAGCCGGACGGGGCGCTGGTGACCGACGACGAGGTGCGGCTGCGCATCCGTTCGCTCGGCCTGCCGCCGGCTTATGAAGACGTCTGGATCTGTCTGAAACCCGACGGCCATCTGCAGGCCACCGGTTACGATGCGCGCGGGCGCAAGCAATATCGCTATCATGCCGCCTGGGCTGCGCTGCGGTCCGGCGACAAGTTCCACCAGCTCGTCGAGTTCGCGCGCGCCCTGCCGCGCATCCGCCGCCGCGTCGACCGCGATCTCGGCGCCGGCGCCGAACATGCCGAGGCGGTGCTCGCGGCCCTCGTCGTGCTCCTCGATGCGGCGCATCTGCGCGTCGGCAACCGCAGCTATACCCGCGACAACGGCACCTATGGGGCGACGACGCTGCTCAAGCGCCATATCCGCTTCGGCGAGGACGGCATCGAGCTGCGCTTCGTCGCCAAAGGCGGAAAACGCGTGCGCCGCAGCCTGCGTCATCCGCGCCTGCAGCGCATCCTGGAGGAAATCGCCGACCTGCCGGGCCGGGCGCTGTTTGCCTGGCGCGATACCGACGGCTCCTGCCATTCGATCGATTCCGGCCAGCTCAATGCCTATCTCGCCGGTATCGCCGGCACCGGCGTCACCGCAAAAACCTTCCGCACCTGGGGCGGCACGCTGGCGGCCTTCAACGCCGCCGTCGAGCACATCAGGCGCGGCCAGCGGCCGAGCGTCAAGGCGCTGTGCGAGGCGGCGGCGGCGGCGCTGCACAACACGCCGGCCGTCTGCCGCTCCAGCTATGTCCACCCGGACGTGCTGGATCTGGCGCTGGAGGACAGTCCCGCCGGCATCGACGCCATTGCGCGTCCGCCGGCCGCGCGGTTGCGGGGTCTGCGCGCCGACGAGAACCGGCTGCTTGCCTATCTCTCCGCCGCCGGCAGCAAAAAGGCCCGCCCGTGAGGGCAGGCCTTTTCGTCGATGGTTCCGGGGCCGATCAGGACCAGGAGCGGATCTCGAAGGCGGCCTCGCGGGCGGCCTCGATGAAGGCGCGCCGCGCGCTGTCGGGCGAGGTCACGCCGGAGAGGGCCTTCTGGCAGGCGTCGCGGGCGATTTCCCAGGCGCGGCCCTCATCCACCGGCCAGTAGCGGCGCAGGCAGATGTCGGCGTCGCGGGTGCTTTCGACGCGCAATTGACGGCCCGGGGCTTCGAGAATGACGGCTTCGCTCCACAAGCGATCGTTCATGTCGTTTCTCCTCCGTGCGGGGAGTTGCGCTGCTGTTCGGCGACGATATCGTGCAGGGTGACGATGCCGGACAGTTCGCGATTGACGTCGTAGACGACGAGACGGCGCATGCTGAGTTCGGTCATCCGCCGCGCGACATCGTCGATGTCGTCGTCTTCCTGGCAGTTCTCGATGCCGACGGTCATGATTTCGGAAACCGCGGTCGTCGAGGCAAGCCCCTCGGCGACGACACGCAGCACGATATCGCGATCGGTGATGACGCCGACCAGGTTTCCGACCCCCGGCACCTCGATGGGAATGGCGCCGGTATCGATATCGGCCATCAGCCGCGCGATCGCCTGCACGGAATCGTTGGGCGCGGCGGTCACCACCTGCCTCGTCATCACATCGCGAACCTTCATCCCTCACTCTCCCAAAGCTTTGCCACGCTCAAAGGCGCCCGCTCGACAGATCGACGCCATTGATGGAGGCGGGCACACGAATTTCCCTGGCCCGATCGGCCGGATGCGGCAGATCCACCGTATGCGGCGACATCACCTGTATTGCGCGGCTGTTGCGCTTGCGCGGCGGCGGCGCGGGCGCCGCCCGGCGCTGCCGGTCGCGAAATCGTCTGAAAAATCCTTTCATCTTGACAACCTTTCGATTGTTTCGAACCCTGCGCACGCAAAGACGGACCTTGCGGCGGCCGGGCCTACATCAGGGTCTAACGGCAGGATGCCCCCTTTGGTTCCATGGCGGCGGCTCGCGAATCTGTCCGCAACCGCCCTTGCCTTTCGCGCGCGCCGCTTCATATCTGGGAAAGATCGAAAAAGCGGGGCGGGCGCCGTCGATTTCGGCAATGAGGGAACCGGACGGAAAGGCACCGCCGGCATCGGGCGGATACCAATGACTGAACTCGATTTCGAAGCTTTGTTCGCCGCCTCCCCCAACCCTTACGTCCTTCTCGATCCCGCTTTCGATCTCGTCGCCATGAACGACGCCTATCTGCGCGTTACCCTGCGCGAGCGCGCCGATCTCATCGGGCGCAATATGTTCGCCGCCTTTCCCAGCGATCCCGGCTCGGCCGAGTACCGGCAGTTGCGCGGCTCGCTGGAGCGGGTGGTGGAGACCGGGCTTGCCGACCATATCCCGCTCATCCAGTACAATATCCCGCTGCCGGACGGGCGCGGCTTCGAGGAGCGCTACTGGAGCGCCAGCCACACGCCGATCCTCAGGGCCGACGGCGCGGTCGCCTATATCCTTCAGCATACCGTCGACGTGACCGAACTGCAGCGGCTGCGCTCGCTTGCCCATGGCGCGCTGTTCTACGAGCGTGGCGCGGCGGTCGAAAGCGGCGTGTTGCGCCGGGCCGAGGCCGTGCAGCGTCTCAACGAAAGGCTGGAAGAGGAAGGTCGGCGTCTTCGGGCGCTGTTCGTGCAGGCCCCCGGCTTCGTCGCCATTCGCAGCGGCCCGGCCCACGTCTTCTCGATGACCAACCTCGCCTAGCAGGCGCTCATCGGCGACCGCGACATCGTCGGCAGGCCGCTGCGCGAGGCGCTGCCCGAGGTGGTCGAGCAGGGCTTCGTCGCGCTCCTCGATACGGTGGTGGCGACGAAACGGCCTTTCGTCGGCCGCAATGTCCGGATCATGCTGCAGGCGGCGTCGCGCGCCGAGCCGCAGGAGCGCTTCGTCGATTTCGTCTACCAGCCGATCCTCGACGACGACGGCAATTGCACCGGCGTCTTCGTCCAGGGCCAGGACGTCACCGAGCAGAACCGTGCAGAGCGTTCCTTGCGCGAAAGCGAGCAGCGCTTCCGGCTTGTGGCCGAGACAGCGCCGGTCATGCTGTGGATGACCGACCGCCAGGGCAATTGCATCTATCTCAACGAGGCCCAGCGGCTGTTCCTCGGCCTCCGCCAGGAGGCGGTCGAAGGCTTCGACTGGGTGCCGGTCGTCCATCCCGAGGATCGCGAGCGGCTGTTTGCGGAGGCCGGTGAGTCGCTGGAAGCCGAGATCGGCTTTTCGACCATGGCCCGTTTCCGCCGCCATGACGGGCGCTACCGGGTGCTGCGCACCGATGCCCGGCCGCGCTTCGACGGTTTCGGCGCTTTCATCGGCATGATCGGCGTCAATGTCGACGTCACCGACCAGATCGCCGAGCAGGAGCGCCGCCAGGCGCTGCTGGCGCTTGCCGACCGGTTCCGCGAGGCGCGTGAACCGCGCGACATCGCCTATGCGGCGGTTGAGGTCCTGGGACAGGCCCTCGGCGCCAGCCGCGCCGGTTACGGTGCCGTCGACAGCGACCTCGAAACGGTTGAGCTCGATCCCGGCTGGACCGCCGCCGGTAGCACGCCGCTTTCCGGCATCTACCGGTTCCGCGATTTCGGCAGCTTCATCGACGACCTGAAGCAAGGCCGTCTGGTGCATTTTTCCGACGCCGCCGAGGATCCGCGCGCCAACTTCAAGCGCGCGGCGCTGGAGGCGATCGGCGTGCGTTCGCTGGTCAATGTTCCCGTCATGGAAAACGGCCGCATGGCGGCGCTGCTGTTTATCCATCACGCCACGGCGCGCGAATGGACGGCCGAAGAGCTGGCCTTCGTGCGCGAGGTGGCCGAGCGCACGCGCATGGCGGTCGAGCGCCGCCGGGCCGAGCAGGATCTGCTGGCGCTGGCGGCGGCGCTGGAGGACAAGGTCGAGGCCCGCACCGCCGAGCGGCGCCGGGTGCGGCCCAGTGCCCCCGACGGCCTGCTGGCCCCCGGCACCGATGGCCTGCGGCGCGCCGTCAAGCCCGCCTGGCCGGCGATCCTCGGCCTCGAACCGGAGGCGGCGATCGGCCGCAACTATCTCGAATTCGTCTGGTCCGAGGACATCGACCGCACCCGCGCGGCGTTGGAGCAGGCGCAATCCTGGCTGAAAGTCTCCAGCTTCGAGAATCGCTTTTGCCATGCCGACGGCACGCCGCGCTGGATTTCCTGGCACACATCCACCGAAGGCGATCTCGTCTTTGCCTATGGGCGCGACGTCACCGAGGAGAAGGCGCAGAAGGAGGCGCTTCGCCAGGCCGAGGAGCAGCTGCGCCAGGCGCAGAAGATGGAGACGCTGGGGCAATTGACCGGCGGTGTCGCCCATGACTTCAACAATCTGCTGCAGGTGATCTCCGGCAATCTGCAACTGCTGCGCCGCGATGTCGCCGGCAATGCCCGGGCCGAGCGCCGGGTGGCGCAGGCCGCGACCGGCGTCGAGCGCGGCGCCAAGCTCGCCAGCCAGCTCCTTGCCTTCGGCCGCCGCCAGCCGCTGGAACCGAAGGTGCTGAACGTCGGCCGCCTCGTCGCCTCCACGGGCGAGATGCTGCGGCGGACGCTGGGCGAGGCGATGGAGATCGAAACGGTCGCGCCGGACGGCCCGTGGACCCCGCGTGCCGATCGCGCCCGCTCCGAGACCCCCCCCCCCCCCCCGGCGACCAACCCCCGCGCCGCCAGGACCGGGGGCGGGCGGCGGGTGCCCCCCGCCCCCACCGTCACCTGCCCGCCGGGCGGCGACCGGCGCTTCCCCGACCCCGCCCCTGGTGATTATGTCGAGCTGTCGGTCGCCGATCCCGGCGGTGGCATTCCGCCCGAGATATTGCCGCAGGTGTTCGAGCCGTTCTTTTCCACCAAGCCGCTCGGCAAGGGCACCGGGCTCGGCCTGTCGATGGTCTATGGTTTCGTGCGCCAATCCGGCGGGCATGTGCGCATCGAGACCGAGATGGGCAGCGGCACCAAGGTGCGCCTCACCCTGCCGCGCGCCGAGGCCGACGAGGACCGGCTTTCCGACGAAGGCGGCATCGAGATGACCGGCGGCACCGAGACCATTCTGGTCGCCGAGGACGACGAGGCGGTGCGCGCCATCGTCGTGGAAATGCTGGCCGATCTCGGCTATGGCGTGCTGACCGCGAAGGATGCGGCGGGCGCTTTGGAGATCATCGAAGGCGAGGCGGAAATCGACCTGCTGTTTACCGACGTGGTCATGCCCGGCGCGATGAAAAGCACTGAGATGGTGCGCCGGGCGCGCCGGTTGCGGCCCGATCTCGCCGTGCTGTTCACCTCCGGCTATACCGAAAATTCGATCGTGCATGACGGAAGGCTGGACGCCGGCGTCGAGCTCCTGTCGAAGCCCTATACGCGCGACCAGCTGGCGCGCAAGATCCGCCATGTGCTGGCATGCCGCCGGCCGGCCGGCCTCCGCGGCAAGCCCGGCGGGGAAGCATTGACAATTCTGCTTGTCGAGGACGATACGCTGATCCGGCTGGATACCGTCGAGCTTCTCTCCGGCCTCGGCCATCGCGTGCTGGAGGCGGAAAGCGCCGAGCAGGCGCTGAAGATCATCGAGGATCAGGATTTCGACGTGTTGTTTACCGATATCGGACTGCCGGGCATGTCCGGCGACGAACTGGCGCGCCTGGTGCGCGACGCCGATCCGGGCAAGCGCGTGATTTTCGCGACCGGCAAGGCCTGCGCGCCCTCGGTGCCCGGCAATGCCGTGCCCGTCGTGCTCAACAAGCCCTACAACGCTTCTGCGATCGAGCGAGCCTTGAAGGACATGCAATCCGCCTGACGCGGGATCAGAAGCGGATGCGCGTGGCTGCCTTCGAAGTGGTGCGTGCATAGGCGGGCGCGACCCCGCTTTTCATCTCGCGACGCGGCCGGTATTTGTGGCTGATGGCGAAATCGATCGCCAGCACGGCGGCTATCGAGATGGCCAGGTAAACGAGGGCTGAGACAACAAGGACCATGGCCCTTTCCTCACACCGGAACGATCATGAAATAGCAACCCATGGCGACGATCATGATCATCAGGGGCTGGAGATATTCGTCGGTCATCGGCCTGCTCCTCGTGTCGGATGTGGTGGGGCTGGCAATCTAACGTTCTGTTTGCAAGTTTGTTCCTGCGGTGGCCGGGAGGAGGCCGGATTGTGTCGAGAAAGCGCATGACCTATCGCCAGGCCGTCGAAGCGGCCGGCATCGCAGCGGCGCTCGACGGACTCGATTGGGCGATTGCCGGCACGCCGCCGCTCGGCCTCGACCTTGAGGGCAGCGATATCGACATCGTCTGCGGCGCCTTCGACGGCGCGGCGTCCGCCGGGCGGCTGTGGCGGGCCTGTCGCGGTTTCGAGGGTTTCTCGCTGCGGCAATGGAGCGGCGGTTCGCGGGCGGTGATCGCCGGATTTCGCCATGCCGGCTGGCCGTTCGAGATTTTCGGCGAGCCTCGCCGCCTGAACGAACAGGCGGGCTGGCGGCATTTCGAGGTCGAACGGCGCCTCTTGCGGCTCGGCGGCGAACAGTTTCGCGCACGCGTCATGGCCGCGCGTGAAAGCGGGCTGAAGACCGAGCCGGCCTTCGCGGCCGTTCTCGGGATCGAGGGCGATGCCTATCGCGCCATGCTCGACATCGCCGATCTCGACGACGCGGGCCTCGAGCGGTTGGCGGAGGTCGCCCTTATCTCCTAGGCGTGCGAACCGGCGACGTCGTCCTGCCAGTGGCGGCGCATCAACTCGGCCTGAACCTGGTTCTGAAATTCGGCGACCTGCTGGCGCATCTGGTCCTCGGAACAGCCGAGCGACAGTAGCTGGTCGGCAAGCGAACGGCATTTGCTGCGCCAATATTGAACAGCGTCGTCGCCATGGGTGTTTTCCAGCTCGGCCGCGCATCGGCGAACGAAAGCGGTGCGTCCGGCAAGCGGGAACGGAACCAGACGGCCCGCGGCAGATACGCTAGACATGTTCATCCGTTCAGAGGCCATCGATACATTCTCCACTCACCTTCGACGACTCAACTTTTACAAAGATGATGATTAACGTTTTGTATCAAGAGCCGTCGCAAAGGGATACTTTCATCACCGCTTCGCCCTCCCCTTAGGTAAGTTCGGCTTGTGGATATTGCCAGAGACGCGATTTCCGGATCGAAAACTGCTACCTGCGGTCGTGTTTGCCGCGGCTAACCGCGTTTCGGTGCCGGACGTGCTGTCCTGATTCGCTGCAGTCGAAAAGTCGCGCACGGCCATCAGCCGAAGCGATCGGTTCTTCAGCAATTGTCATTTCAGTCACCTCCGGCTTTCTGTTAAGCCGGATTCGGCCGCCCCTCCGGCCGGTTCAGCCCACCGGGGCCGTTTCGGGACCATGCCCGATCCCTCGACCGGCGCCAGCCGCAGCCGCATGGCGCTTGCCGCCTTGTTGTTCGGCAGCGTCTGCATCAGCGGTTCGCCGATTTTCGTGCGCCTGTCGGAAGTCGGCCCGATGACCACGGCTTTCTGGCGGGTGGCGCTGGCGCTGCTGCCGCTTATCGTGTGGACGCGGATGACGCCGCCGGCCGATCCCGTGCGTCCACAGACGTTCCGCGACCGTTTCCTGCTGGCGCTGCCCGGCGTCTTCCTCGCCGGCGATCTCGCCGCCTGGCACGTCGCCTTGCATGTGACGTCGGTCGCCAATGCGACCCTGATCGCCAACATGGCGCCGATCTTCGTGACGCTGGGCTCCTGGGTGCTGTTCCGGGCGCATGTCAGCCGCCTCTTCCTGGCCGGGCTGGGGCTTGCCTTTATCGGCATCGTCACGCTGAAGGGCGGGCCGATGGCGCTCGGCAACGGCGATGTCGGCGGCGACCTTCTGGCGATCCTCGCCGCTATCTTCTACGCCGGCTATATCCTCACCATCGGAAGGCTGCGCAGCCGTTTCTCGACGATGACGATCATGCTGTGGAGCACGTCGTCGGCCGCCGTCTGCATGTTGCCGATCGCCCTGGTCTTCGAGCAGGGCTTTATCCCGGTGACGCTGTTCGGCTGGGCGATCCTGCTCGGCCTCGCCTTCTTCAGCCATGCCGCCGGCCAGGGGCTGATCGCCTATGCGCTCGCCTTCCTGCCGCCCGCCTTCTCGTCGCTGACGTTGCTGTTGCAGCCGGTCGTCGCCGCCCTGCTCGCCTGGATGGTGCTGAGCGAGCCGGTCGGACTGCTGCAGGCCATCGGCGGCATCATCGTGCTCGCCGGCATCATGGTGGCGCGGCGCGGCTGAGCGCGCCCGAACATTTCAGGCCCGCAGGGCTTCGGCGGGGCTGGAGCGCAAGGCGACCAGCGCCGGCACCAGCGAGACGAGGGCGGCGGCAAGCCCGATGCCGAGCGCCAATGGCAGGTCGGCGGCGGAAAATTCCACCGGCAGGCGCACGGCGGTGCGCGCCGTCAGCAGCGCCGAGATCAACCGCGCGGCGGCATAACCGCCGGATATGCCAAGCGCCGCACCGGCGGCAAACAGCAGGAACAATTCGCCCCAGACGATGACCACGATCGAGCGCTTGGGGATGCCGAGCGCCCGCAGCGCCCCGATCTGCCGCCGGCGCGCGCCGACATGCATGATCGTCACCAGCAGGATGGCGGCGACGACGATGGCCTGCGTGCCGACCGCAATCGCCAGCAGCAGGCTGCGCATGTCGCCGAGCGTCGCATAGAGGCGGGTCAGGACTTCGCCGGGAAAGACGGCCAGCGTCGTCTCGCCGCGATATTCCTGCCGCAGCCGGTAGGCATCGGCGATGGTCTTCGGTTTGACCAGAACGGCCGGCAGGCCGGGCATGTCGGCGTCGAAACGTTCGTCGATGGGCGCCGCGGGATCGACATGGCCGTGCTCGTGATGCGCTTCGCTTTCGTCGGCTTCGAAAGCATGGTCGCCGTGATCGTGCTCATCATGCTCGTCATGGTCGCCTTCCATGCCGTGCAACTGCCAGACGGCGCGGATCGGCACGAGGATCGCCCGGTCCCAAGCGGTGCCGGTGTGGGCCATGCGTCCCGTTACGGTATAGGCGAGTTCGGTATGGGTGTGGCCGCCGGTCTCGGCCGTGCCGTGCATCGGCTTGATCTCGGCTCCCCCGGGCATCGGAACTTCGGCGCCGAGCACCGCCTCGCCAAGCCGGGCGAAGGCGCGGCCCTCGGCAAGCTGCGGCGAGAGACTGGCGATCAGCGTCGTCGTGGTCCCGACGACCGGGAAACCGGAGGCGGAATCGCCAAAGCCGACCGGGGCGGCAAAGGCGACGCGCGGATCGGCTGCGAGCTTCGCCAGCACCGCACCCGGCATCAGCGGCAGGGGCGCCGGCTGCAGGAAGACGGCAGAAAGCGTCAACTGCGTCTCGCTGCCGGCGGCGCCGACCACGAGATCGAATTTTTCCGCCGCCCGCGCGCTGCCGAGCCGCACCGCGCGCTCCTGCAGGGTCACGACGGTGCACAGCGCCACGGAGAGCGCGATCAGCACGACGACGGCGAGCGCGCCGGCGCGAAAACGCCTGATATCGGCAAGGATGAATCGGATCATGTCTGTGGCGTCCCGGCGCTGTCCTCGTCGATGCGGCCGCCCGAAAGGCGGATGCGGCGGTCGAGCCGTTCCATCACCTGCGGATCGTGGGTGACGACGATCAGCGTCGCCTTTTCCTCGGCGGCGAGGCGGATGATGAGGTCGGCGACCTCGTCGCCGGTGCGACGGTCGAGATTGGCGGTCGGCTCGTCGGCGACGAGCACGCCGGGGCGCGACAGCAGGGCGCGAGCCACCGCCACGCGCTGCATTTCGCCGCGCGACAGGGTTTCGATGGCTTGTTGCGGCCGGCGGATGCCGATGGTGTCGAGCAGCATGGCGGCGCGCTCCGCCTCCGGCCGCGCCAGGCGACGCGCCAGGCGCACCGGCAGAACGACGTTCTCGAAGGCGGACAGCCCGGGAAACAGATGGAAATCCTGCATCACCAGCCCGATATGCCGGGCGCGGAAGGCATCGCGGCGACCTGACGGCAGGCCGGCGATATCGGTCTCGTCCCAGCGGATGGCCCCGCTTTTCACCCGTTCGAGGCCGGTGATGGCATTGACCAGCGTGCTCTTGCCGGAGCCGGACGCGCCGGTGACCGCCAGCCGCCCGCCGGCCGGCAGCGCAAAATTGCCGATCGCCAGCGCCGGCGTTTCCAGGCCGGGAAAGCGCATTTCGAGATCGCGGATCGAAAGCGACAGCATCAGACGGTATCGAAAGAGGCGTCGCGCAGGCGAAGCTGGCTGACGAAACCGGTTTCGGGATCGGTCCATGGGCCGAATTCGAGGGTGCCCTGGGCGGCGATCGGTGCGTTGTATTGCACGAAGGTCTGCTTGGCCCCGAGATAGACGACGACGATATTGTCGGGCCAGTCCGCATCCGAGGAGCAGAAGGGGCAGAGCGACATCGGGATTTCGGTGAGCACGAAGAAAGCCGCCTCGGCCTTCAGGGGCGGCGCCATGAAGCCGCCGATGGAAACGCTTTGCCCGCTCAGCCGCTTCACCTTGTCGGAGAATTGCAGCCCGAGCACGCCGAAGCTTTTATAGAGCTCGTCGAACCCAAGGGTTTCTTTCGCGCGCGTGCCGCCGGCGGCGAGCAGCAGCGGCAGCCCGGCCATCGCCTGCAGGGCGCGGCGGCGGGAGAGAGGCGGGATCTTTCCTGCGATCATGGCAAAACCTCCAAACGGCTGCGAACAGGCGGATTCAGCGCCTGTTCGCGAGGTGTGGGGAACGCTTACTTCTTCGGCGCGCCGAGCGCGAAGGCATCGGCGAGGGCGCGATAGACGTCGCTCTGTTCCATGTAGCCGGTCAGGCCTTCGACGCCGGGGCCGGCGGCCTGCAGCACGATGTCGTCGACGGCATGGACGCCCGTATCCTCGTCGCGCGGAATGTTGCCTTCGACGAAGACGGCGCCGGGAACATCCTTATAGGCTTCGTTGGCGACGTATTCCTTCTTTTCGTTCTGAATGGCCGGAACGAACACGCCATCGAGCTTCGGGCGGAAGGTTTCGTAGTGGTCCGGGCCGTTGTTGGCGGCCATGAACAGGCGGCGCGAGACATCGACGCGATCCGGATAGCCGTCGCCGTCCTTGTCCTCGTAGTTCGGGAAGCCGGCATTGTCATAGGTGCCGACCTTTTCGCGCATCTCGGTACCCGGCTTGTCGTCGTCGACGGTGCCGATGATGGCGACGCCATGCGTATGGTCGCCGGTGACGACGATCAGCGTGTCGGGGTTCCTGGTGGCGAATTCGCGGGCGACGCCGACGGCCTTGTCGAATTCGATGGTTTCGACGAGGGCGCGATCCCAGTCGAGCGGATGGCTCATCTTGTCGATCGAGGCGCCTTCGACCACCAGGAAGAAGCCTTCCGGGTTCTTCGACAGCTTGTCGAGGGCGGTCCTGGTCATGTCGACGAGGCCGGGCTGGTTCGGGAACTTGTCGACCGTGCCCTTCTTGAGGAACTCGCGGTCGAGCGTCACGTCCATGTTGCCGGTGTGGAACAGGCCGAGCAGCTTGTCCTGGTTGGAGCCGGCGGCAGCGTCCAGTTCAACCTTGTCGGTGGCCAGCGCATAGCCGGCATCCTTGAACAGGGCGATATAGTCCTTGTCATCCTTGCGCTTGGAGCCGGGAACGTCCTTGCCGAGGAAATAGGCCGACCCGCCGCCGAGCAGCACGTCGGGCTTGACGTCATAGAGCATGCCGACGATCTGGGCCTTGTCGCCGCGCTTGCGGGTGTGCGAAACGACGGCGGCCGGCGTGGCATCCTCGACCTCGGCGGTGGTGACGATACCGATCGACTTCTTGGTCTGGCGGCGCAGCGCCTCGCCCATCGTCTCGACCTTGGGGTCGTCGAGGCTGTCGGGGGTGCGGTCGGCATAGACGCCGAGCGCGTTGACGCGTGCCTTGTGGCCGGTCATGTAGGCCGACATGGTGTTGGCGCTGTCGGTGGCGATCGAATGCGTCGAGGAGGTGCCGATGAAGGCGACCGGCGGCACGTCGTCCATGTTCAGGCGGCCGTTGGCCTTGCCGTCGGCCATGCCCTTGGACATGATGCGCGCGCCGGTGCGGTGAGCGACCGACAGGCCGTCGCCGAGCAGGAAGATGATGTTCTTCGCCTTGGGTGTCGCGGCGGTGGTATAAACTTCCCAGTCGACCTGCTTGTGCTGGTCGCCGGCGGTGGCTTCGATCTTGTAATGGCCGGCTTGCGCAATCGTCAGGCCGCGCAGGATGAGGGCGGAACCGAGAACCTTGTCCTCCTTGCCCTTTTCCTCGGCGACGAATTCGGCCTTTTTGCCGGACACGGTTTCGTAATCCTGGCCGTTGACGGTGACCTTGACGTCTTCCGGCTTGACCACGCCGTCGAACTCGACCTTGAAGTCGAAGGGCGAGCCGGCAAGGACCGTGGCGCGGTCGAGCGGATAGATGGCGGCGGCCTGCGCCATGCCGGACAGCATGGTGGCGGATACCAGGGCGAGAAGGAGTTTGCGCATGCGGGAGGCCTCGTCGTTGCTCGTGGGTTCGCCACTCCCATAGAAACCGCATGTGACATGCATATTACGCTCGACGAAAACACGTCTTGAGGAACGCGGTTTGTCGGCAGGCCGGGCCGGAATGGGACATCCCGGCGCGCTGCCGCGCCTTGGCCGAAAATCCCTGCATTACGTGTTTGCCGACGAGATTGCGTCGCTTGTCTGGCTGGCGGCAATGGCCTTTGCGAAGACGTGGCCTGGCTTCCGTGTCAGCGCTATCCGATGGCGCGCAAGAGCCGCCGGATAGTTCATTTCCAGGAAAAGTGCTTGGCGGTTTTCCGTTCGGAAATGCCCTTGCGCTGAACCTTTGCCTCAGACGCCGTCGATGACGCGGACCCAGCCGTGGCGGTCGTTGCTGACGCCGCGCTGGATGCCGACGAGGGCTTCGCGCAGCTTGGACGTGGCCGCACCTGTCTCGCCATTGCCGATCTTGAACTCGCCGCCGGGGAATTTCCCCGTGCCGATGCCGGCGACGACGGCGGCCGTGCCGCAGGCGAAGGCTTCCACCAGCTTGCCGCTTGCCGCATCCGCCTGCCACTGTTCGAAGGAATAGGGCTGCTCGTTGACGGTGAGGCCTTCCTCGCGGGCCAGCGTGATCAGCGAATTGCGGGTGATGCCGGGCAGGATGGTGCCGCCGAGCGGCGGGGTGGTGATCGAGCCGTCATTCATGACGAAGAAGACGTTCATGCCGCCGAGTTCCTCGACCCAGCGATGCTCGGCGGCATCGAGGAAGACGACCTGATCGCAGCCCTGCGCCGAGGCTTCGGCCTGGGCGATGAGGCTGGCGGCATAGTTGCCGCCGCACTTGGCCGCACCGGTGCCACCCGCAGCAGCGCGGGTATAATTCTCGGACACCCAGATTTTGACCGCCTTGGCGCCGCCCTTGAAATAGGGGCCGACCGGCGAGGCGATGACGCAGAAGATATATTCCTTCGACGGGCGCACGCCGAGGAAGGTCTCGCTGGCGAACATGAAGGGGCGCAGATAGAGGCTGCCTTCCCCTTGCGGGATCCACTTGGCGTCGATGCGCACCAGCTGCTCGACGGCGTCGAGGAAATCGGCTTCCGGCAGTTCCGGCATCGCCATGCGGCGGGCGGATTCGTTGAAGCGGCGGGCGTTTTCCTCCGGGCGGAAGAGAACGGCGCGGCCATCGGCGCGGCGATAGGCCTTCATGCCCTCGAAGATTTCCTGGGCGTAATGCAGCACGCTGCTGGCCGGATCGATCGCGAAAGGTCCGCGTGCCAGAACCTCGGGCGAATGCCAGCCCTTGTCCGCGTTCCAGCGGATCACGGCCATGTGGTCGGAAAACAGGGTTCCGAAGCCGAGGTTTTCGAACGCCTTGAGGCGGTCGGCTTCCGGCATGGGGTTGGCATTGGGCTTGATGTCGAAGGTCAGGCGCTCGGCTTGCATGGGGATCATCTTTCAACTCGGATGGCGCGCAAATTGCCGCCTCGTGCAGCAATTTGCAACCGGATTTGCATCGGTTTCGAAACACGTATCCGCGAAGCGGTACGCCAATCGCGCCCGGCCTGCAAGGGGTCCGTCAGCCGTTGACGGCCTCGACCAGCCGACGGCAGGCCGAAACCAGATCGTCCTCCTGCAACAGCGCGCCGCCGACGAGATACATGACGTCGTTGCCATAGGCCTCGGGGATGCGGGCAAAGGTCATGCCGCCGCCGGGGGCCGGCACGATGGTCTTCGGCCCGCCGAGATCGGCGGCGCAGGCATTCGCAATCGAGCGGCATTCGTCGCGGGTGAAACCAAAGCGGCCGCCGAAATTGGGATAGACGACGGCATCGACGCCCATCAGCCGTTGCAGCAGGCCAAAATAGACCCGGTGCGAGAAGCCGCATTCCGGTGAGACGACATTGGCGCCGGAAAAGGCCGGATGCGAGACGATGGGCAGCGAGAAATCCGGGTGGGCGGCAAGACTGCGGGCGGCGTCATAGCCAGTGAGCGCCGGGGCGATCATCACCGCTCCTGCCCCCGCCTCCTCGGCCATCAGGGCGCGCTCGATCATCTCGCTGGCCGACGCCGTGATGTTCGGCACGAAGCTCGCCTTGCCGCCGCTTTTGGCATTGGCCTCGCCGACGGCGTTGACGCAGGCCGCCAGCCGCTCTGCGAAGGGTGAGGTGTGCTGGTCGACCAGCCCGTGATCGTCCTTGACGTAATGCATGCCGCCGAGCGCGAAATCATGGGCGCGGCGGGCCAGCTCGGAAACCGGGAGCCCGACTGGCTTGATCGCCGACATCAGCAGTGGCTTACGGCCGATGCCGGCGCGGGCGCGCAGACCTTCGATGCCGTGGCGCGGGCCGGGGCAAAGAGAAAGCATAGCCGGCGAAAGACCGATATCCTCGACCTTGAGGCCGGGCTTGATCGAGCTGTTGCCGAAGACGATGTTGAGGAATTGCAGGAAATCGTCGCCGACATCGTCGTCGCTGTAAGAGATCGTGGCGATGAAGCCGGGGCGGCCTTGCGTATCCGCGACAAGCGCCTCCAACCGGCCGAGGATTTCGTCCTCGACATAGCCCGAGGGCACGACGTTGCGGGGGATCTCCACCGTCTGCTCCAGCGCGATATCGAGTGCGCGGGCCCTTGCCTCGGCCTCGTCGACGGCGCGGACGTAGTAATCGACGTGGAAACGGCCCATCAGAGCGCCTCCGCCTTCTGCGCCGAATGGACGTGGTCGAGGCGCACCTCGGCCAGTTCCTCCTCGCCGATGCCGAGCGCCTTGCCGGTCAGCGCCTCGATGGCGCGCACCAGCGCGCCGGCATCGAGGCCGTATTTCTTCATGAGATACGGTTTCGACGCGCCATGGGCGAAGGTGTCGTCGAGACCGAGGCGTTTCAGGCGGATGCCGAGCCCTTCCTCGGCAATAATCTCCGCCACCAACGAACCGAGGCCGCCGACGATGGTGTGGTTCTCCAGCGTGACGATGCCCTTTTTCCCACGCGCGGCCTTGAGGAGATTGTCGCGGTCGAAGGGTTTCAGGGTCGAGGCGTGTAGGTGGTGAATACCGATGCCGCGTGCGGTCAGCGCCTGCGTGGCGCGCAGCGCTTCCTCCGTGCACACGCCGGAGCTGATAACGAGGATGTCGTCGCCTTGCGAAAGCGTGCGCAGCCGGTTGAATTCGAACGGCGTCGAAAACAGCCGTGGCACCTCGCCGCGCAGGATGCGCACGTAGACGGGACCGTCGATGGCGTCGGCGACCTCCAGCACGGTCTCGACCTCGGTGGCGTCGCCGGTTTCCAGAATGGTCATGTTCGGCACGGCGCGCAGCACCGCGATATCCTCGATCGCCTGGTGGGTGATGCCGCCGGGCGTGGTGATACCGGGCAAAAAGCCCATCAGCCGCACCTTGCGGTTGGAATAGGCGATGGAATTGATCAGCTGATCATAGGGCCGGCGATAAAGGAACACCGAGAAGGTGTGGATGAACGGCCGGTATCCCTGCATGGCCAAGCCGCCGGCAAAGGACAGCATGTTCTGCTCGGCCATGCCGAGCGACAGGAATTGGTCCGGATGCCGGTCGCGAAAACCGTCGACCTCGCAGGAGGATGTCAGATCCGCCGACAGGCAGAGGACTTCGGGACGGGCGGTCGCAAAGGTTTCGAAGGCCTTGGCATAGGGGCGATTGACGATTTCGACCATGGTCAGGCCCTTTCCTGCAAGTCTGCGGCGGTGATGCCGAGTTCGGCGGCAAGCGCTGCCTGCATTTCCAGCCGCTCGTCGGCGCTCTTGAAGCGGACGTAATGCAGCCGGGGGAAACGTTTTTTCAGAAAATCCATGCCCTGATAAGGCGAGGTATTGGCGAGGATGACGAGCGGTTTTCCGGCTTCCGCGCTGGCGGCGGCATCGCGCAGCGCGTTAAGATCATGACCGTCGACCGAGCGGCAGGTAACGCCGAAGGCGGAGACGCGCGCAGTGAGATCGCCGAGATCGAGGACGGAGGACATCGCCCCGTCGCATTGCTGGCGATTGACGTCGACGACGACGCGGATGTTGTCGATCTTGTGGTAACTCATCGCCGCCAGGCATTCCCAGGTCTGCCCCTCCTGGAATTCGCCGTCCGACATATAGACCCAGACCTTGCCGGGCTCCTTCTTGCGCGCCCGCGCCCAGGCGATGCCGGAGGCCATGGACAGGCCTTGCGCCAGCGAACCGGTGGTGACTTCCATTCCGGGGCTGTGCTCGGCGCCGATCATTTCGACCGAACCGCCGTCCTTGTTGAACAGATCGAGCGCCTGCTCGTCCATGCGGCCGGTCTCGATCAGCGCCGAATAGATCACCAGCGCATAATGGGCCGGCGAAATGATGAAGCGGTCGTAATCCGGGCCGGCGGGGCCGTGATAGCCGGCGCCGGTGAAGGCATCCGGATTGTGCGCCGAGGGCACGCCGGCAAAGGGCAGCGGCACTTTGGGCAGGGTGGGTTCGCCGAGCGTCAGCAACTCGTTGTAGAGAAGCGCCAGGCTTTCGGCGGCCGAACAGGCCTGGCTCAGATAGCCGCCATTGTTCTTCATCGTATGGAAGAAGACGCGGCGGCGGATGCCGAGCGCGATCTCTTCCGTGGTCTTCCGGTTCTGCAGGGTCATCGCTTTCAGCTCCGTTCGGGGAACATCGCCTTCAGCCCCTCCGGCGAGGGCGTGGCGATGCCGCGTTCGGTGATCAGGCCGGTGATGAGGCGCGCCGGCGTCACGTCAAAGGCCGGATTGGCGGCGGGGCTACCTTCCGGGGAGATGCGCACGGTGGTGATGGCGCCATCGGCGCCGAGGCCCTGTACGAAACTGACCTCGTCGCCGGCCCGCTCCTCGATCGGAATCTCCTTGACGCCATCATGCACCGTCCAGTCGATGGTCGGCGAAGGCAGCGCTACGTAGAAAGGCACGTCGTTGTCGCGCGCGGCCAGCGCCTTGAGATAGGTGCCGATCTTGTTGCAGACGTCGCCGTTGGCGGTGGTGCGGTCGGTGCCGACGATCACCATGTCGATGTCGCCGTGCTGCATCAGGTGGCCGCCGGCATTGTCGACGATCAGCGTGTGCGGCACGCCGTGGCCGTTCAGCTCCCAGGCGGTGAGCTGGGCGCCCTGGTTGCGCGGACGCGTCTCGTCGACATAGACATGCACGGCGATGCCTTCTTCCGCCGCCATGTAGATCGGCGCGGTCGCCGTGCCGTAATCGACGGTGGCGAGCCAGCCGGCATTGCAATGGGTGAGGATGTTGACGGGCTCGCCGGGCTTCTTGTGCTTGGCGATCTCGCGGATGACGGCAAGCCCGTTGGCGCCGATGGCGCGGTTGAGCTGCACGTCCTCTTCGGCGATCTCGCCGGCCTTGCGATAGGCGGCCTCGGCACGCTCCTGGGGGGGAAGCGGGCGCAAAAACGTGCACATCGCCTCCAGCGCCCAACGCAGATTGATGGCGGTCGGCCGCGTCTCGTGCAGCTCTTCCCAGACGGCATCGAGATGGGCGTCCGATGGGTCGTCGGCCATGGCGATGGCGACGCCATAGGCGGCGGTGACGCCGATCAGTGGCGCCCCGCGCACCCACATGTCGCGGATGGCGGTGGCGACATCGGCCACCGTCTTCAGGGTGACGACGCGGAATTCATGCGGAAGCCAGCGCTGGTCGATGATGTCGACCGCGCGGCCGTCGGCGTTGAGCCAGATCGTGTGGTAATGACGGTCTGCGACTTTCACGACAATGTCTCCCTGTAGAGCCGTTCCGCGGTGGCGCGGATATCGGCAAGGCTCGAAATGCGCTCCCGGTTGACGGCGAGATGGCGCCCGAGCTTCAGCGCCTTGCTTTCGCAAACGGCGCGGCGATCCGGATCGGCGATGGTTTCGAAATCGGCATTATGGGCAAGGCCAAGGATGCGGCGATGCATCTCGACACCTGCAAAACCGAGCATCTCCCGCCGGATGTCGTCGAGCACGATGGCGAGCGCCTGTTCGGCGCCCAGCGGATCGCCGCGATCCTCGAACAGGCTCGCCTGATAGAGGATGCCCTTGCGCTCGCTGCGCCAGAGATTTGCGAATTCCGCGCGGAACGTCTCCCAGATCGTCTCGACGGTCTCCATCAGATAGGCGCGCATCACATCGCGCCCGCCGGCTTCGGCCTCATGGCCTTCCTGCGAGAAATAGCTCATCCAGAAATTGGCAAGCAGCATGCCGACATCGAAGCTGATCGGCCCGTAAAAGGCAAATTCGGGATCGATGACGCGGGTGTCCTCGTCGGTGACCATCACCGAGCCGGTGTGCAGGTCGCCGTGGCAAAGCGTTTCGGCCTTGGCGGAGAACAGGTGTTTCAGCCTTTGTGCCTCGACCTTCAGGTCGCGGTCGCGGCGCAGCTCCTCGACGAGGCCATCGAGCTGCGGCGTGGTGTGACGGTTCAGCGTCGCCTCGAAATAGGGATCGGAAAAGACGAGGTTTTCGGTGATGTCGCAAAGCTCGACATTGTCGGCAAACAGCGCCACATCCGCCTTTTTCTCCCGCGTCGGCATCGACAGATCCGAGCCGCGAAACAGGGTGCGGGCGGTAAACAGGCCGAGGTCGCGGCCGATCTTCGGCAATTGCCGGCCCTCGATCAGCGCCCGGCGCAGGATGACATGCGGCGTCAGGTATTCCATGACGATGATGGCCTGGGCCTCGTCGAAGAACAGGATCTCCGGCACCATGCCCGGATCGCGTTCCGCCTGGCGCTTCAGCGCATGATATTCGAAGAAGGAACGCTTCAGCGGCAGGGGCCAGCTTTCGCCGACGAGGCGCACATAGGGCAGCGCCTGCTTGACGATGGCGCTGCCCGTCTCCCCGGTGACGATGAAGACGAGGTTGAGGTTGCCGTCGCCGACCTCGCGCACGCGCCAGCGGCTGGAATCCGCGCCGATTCTCTCTTTCAGCGCCGCATTGCCGCCAAGCCGCGCCGGCAGCGTTTCGATGCCGAGCGCCTCGAAAACCTGTTCGTTCATATGCTCCTCCCGATAGCCGTGGCGGGCGTTTTGCCGCGCGCCGCCATGGCGTCCTTGGCCCACAGCTAAGGCGTCATTCTGTCAAATGTCAATGGCCTTGACATTTGATGGGAGGCCGTCCTAACTTGCCCGGCATCGGGAGGACCCCCCGCCTTGGGGTGAGGAGACAATGAGCGAACCGGCAGTGTTCCGCATCGAAGGCGTGCGCAAATCCTTTGGGGCCATTCCGGTTCTGAAGGGTGTCGACCTCGATCTGCGCCCCGGCGCCGTCACGGTGCTGATGGGCGCCAATGGCGCGGGCAAATCGACGCTGGTGCGCATTTTGAGCGGCGTCTACGGCCGCGATGCCGGGGCGATGACGCTATCCGGCGAGAGTTTCGAGCCGGCGACGCCCGCCGAGGCGATCCGCGCCGGCGTGGTCACCGTTCACCAGAACATCAATGACGGCGTGGTCGCCGATCTCGACGTCGCCACCAATCTCACCCTCGACCGCCTGAACGGCCGCAGAGTGCGTCTGTTCTTCAATCCGCGCCGGGTGCGGCGCGAGGCTGCCGCCGTTGCGGCCCGCATGGGTCTCGCCATCGACCTCGCCGCCAATATCAACGACCTGACGCTGGCCGACCGGCAGATGGTCGCCATTGCGCGGGCCATGGCGCATGAGCCGCAGGTGCTGATCCTCGACGAGCCGACCTCGTCTCTCTCCAGCGCCGAAGCGGACCGGCTGTTCGATCTCGTCGACCGGCTGCGGGCGCGCGGCGTCGCCATTCTCTATATCTCCCACCGCATGTCGGATATCCGCCGCCTTGCCGACAGCATCGTCTCGCTGCGCGACGGCCGCATCGCCGGCCGTTTCGAAGGGCCGGAACTGGATTACGAAGGCGCTGTTAACGCCATGCTCGGCCAGAAGGTGTCGGAAGGCAGCGTCAGCGTGCGCGAGGCCGGCGCGCCGGTATTTTCGGTGCGCGGGCTGACGCTGCAACCGTCCTCGCGCCCATTCGATTTCGATCTCGGCGACGGCGAAATCGTCGCCGTCACCGGCCTTGTTGGCGTCGGCAAGACGGCGCTCGCCGAAACCCTGTTTGGCGCAAGGGCGCCGGCCGGCGGGGCGATGAATCTCGACGGCACGGCCTATCGGCCGACCAGCACGGCGCAGGCGATCACGCGCGGCGTCTTCCTCGTCGCCAAGGATCGTGCCGAAAACGGCATCGTGCCGGATTTCAACATCGCCGAAAACATCGGCCTGCCCTTCCTCAAGCGCCTGTCGCGGCTCGGCATTTCCAGCCGTGCGCGCGAAAAATCCAAGGCGCGCGGCCAGATCGAGGCGCTCGGCATCGTCTGCCGCAGCGAGCGCGACGAGATGCA
>Ga0066256_1001348_pt1 | contig 35059 bp, 35 predicted proteins | sample ThiBio_1000_biof_FD_87107 | JGI IMG/M metagenome (GOLD analysis project Ga0066256, IMG submission 87107) | Wastewater bioreactor microbial communities from Cape Town, South Africa - Thiocy_expt_1000_biof (version 2) | ecosystem: Engineered > Bioreactor > Thiocyanate-remediating >... | reverse complement strand
CCAATACCGGTTCACATGATGTCCTCCTTAAAAATGAAACAGGAAAGCCTGCTGAAAGGAGCGGTGGACTTCATCAACAAACCTTTTGCGTTGGATCAGATGCAGGAAATTTTCAGGAAACTGGAACATGCGCTCAACAAGTCGCCAAAAAAAGTTTTAATTGTTGAAGAAAATGAGCAGCACGCCAAAGCATTAAGCTACTTTTTAAGTGTTCATGATATTAATACCGATGTTTCAAAAACTGTTTCGCAGAGCATTGATTCGCTGCAAAATAATGATATAGATTGTGTGATTCTTGACATGGGTGTGCCCGATAAAAGCGCTTATGAAACTTTGGAAACCATTAAAGAAATAAAGGGGCTTGAGCAGCTCCCGATTATTGTATTTACCGGAAAAAACCTTTCGAAAGGCGAAGAAAAACGCATTAAAAAATATGCAGATTCCATTGTTGTAAAAACAGCGCATTCTTATCAGCGTATTTTAGACGAAGCGGGCCTCTTCCTGCATTTGGTAGAAGAAAAAAATAAACCCAAACACTTCGATTCAAAACAGGGCAACTTTAACGAGTTACGTAATGTGCTGAAAGAAAAAACCGTGCTAATCGCCGATGATGATGTTCGTAATATTTTCTCGCTGACCAAAGCACTGGAGGTTCACGGAATGAAAGTAATATCGGCAATGGACGGCAAAGAGGCAATGGCCGCGCTGGAAAAAAATCCTGAAATTGATGTGGTGCTGATGGATATGATGATGCCGGAAATGGACGGTTACGAAACAATCCGCGAGATCCGTGCCTCCTCCCGCTTCCGGGGCCTCCCTGTTTTAGCCGTTACCGCAAAAGCCATGATGGGTGACCGCGAAAAATGCATCGCTGTGGGCGCTTCAGATTTTATTTCAAAACCCGTTGATATTGATCAGCTCATTTCCCTGTTAAGGGTTTGGCTGTACGATAAAATATAAAAATCCGTTTATGAATAACTCAAAGGAAATCCTTATTATAGATGATGACAGCAAAAATATTTTTGCGCTGAATGCAGTGCTGACAGCCAAAAAGTATAAGTGCGTTTCCGCACAAAGCGCCAGGGAAGGCTTCAGGCTGCTAAAATCCAACAACAATATTGGCCTGGTGCTGATGGACATGATGATGCCCGAAATGGATGGTTACCAGGCAATCCGGAACATGAAAAGCGATGAAAAATTGAAAGACATTCCCGTGATTGCCATTACCGCGCAGGCAATGACCGGTGACCGCGAGAAATGCCTGGCCGCGGGAGCAGGCGGCTACGTTTCAAAACCAGTAAATGTGGATGAGTTAGTTGAAATGCTTAAAAAAATAATCCCCTCATAACGTGAAGTCAGCCCGCAGTGATGAGTTTGTAGATATCGTTCTGGCCGATGTGCTGGAAGTGTACGGGTATGATTTTACCGGTTATTCCCGGGCGTCGTTAAAGCGGCGTATCGTCCGGCTTTACGAAATGGACAAGTTTGTGTCCTTTGCTGAATACCGGTACAGAATCAGGACTGACTCGAACTATTTTAAACGGTTCCTTGAAGAGATCACCATCAACGTTACCGAGATGTTCAGGGATCCTGATTTTTATCGTGACCTGCGAACAGAAATTCTGCCAAAACTGGGAACTTACCCTTTTATCAGGATATGGGTAGCGGGCTGCAGCACCGGCGAGGAAGCCTATTCCGTTGCAATTATTTTGAAAGAGCTGAACCTGTTGCACAAATCGCTGATTTACGCAACTGATATCAACAGCGCCGTGCTGGAAACCGCATCGAAGGCAATAATCTCACTCAACAAACTGAAACTTTACACAGAAAATTATATTGATGCAGGCGGAACCGCTGATTTTTCAGACTATTATACGGCCAGTTATTCTCTTGGAAAACTAAAAGATGAGCTCAAATCGAAGATTATTTTTTCTACTCATAATCTGGTAACCGATAATTCTTTCAATGAGTTTCAGTTGATCCTTTGCCGCAATGTGCTAATTTATTTTGATCGCCCCCTGCAAAACCAGGTTTTTGAGCTCTTTGATGGAAGTTTGGAAAAATTCGGATATTTGGCTTTGGGAACAAAGGAAACACTTGATTTTTCTCTTGTTTCAAATAATTACGAACGCACAGGCGCCGGAAAAATCTGGCGAAAAATTCAGTAAATATGGAGCAGCGCTGTGAAACTCTGATCATTGGCGGATCAGCCGGAAGCCTTGACGTACTCTTAAAGGTACTCCCGGATTTAAAGGCTGATCTTGCTTTCGCGATTATCCTGGTTCTGCATCGGAAATCAGGGAGGGATAATATGCTCACGGAGTTGCTGCGTTCAAAAACCGGGCTCAGGGTAAAAGAGTTGGAAGAGAAAGAGCAGATAAAAGCCACGAATATTTATATCGTGCCCCCCAATTACCATCTTCTTATAGAGAACAACCGCACATTTTCGCTCGATGTTTCAGAAAAGGTGAGTTTTTCAAGGCCATCCATTGATGTAACTTTTGAGAGTGCCGCTGAGGTTTTTCGGGAAGCCCTGGTCTGTTTACTGCTTTCCGGCTCCAATTCTGACGGTACCGACGGAAGTAGAAAAGTAAAAGCGAATGGTGGCAGAGTTTTTGTGCAGAATCCTATTTCTGCAGGCTCACCTTTTATGCCGCAAAACGCCAAAGAGCATGGCAACATTGACGCGGTGCTAAACATTGAAGAAATTGCAGAATTTATTAATCATTTATAGGAATGAATTTGAATAAGGAACAAGAAGCGCAAAAAAAAGTCTTTATTTTTGATGACAATACTATGATACTGGAACTGTGTACAGATATTCTTAATGATTTGAACTACGAAGTAAAAACTTCTCCCACCGCCAATAATATCGAATTGCAGGTAAGCGAATATATGCCAGACCTGATTTTTATGGATAACTCGCTTTGGGGTATGAGTGGAATAGAGGCTACACGACTGTTGAAATCCAACGAGAGGCTCAAAGACATTCCGGTTGTTTATTTTACGGCTAACAGCAACGTCAGCGATCTTGCTGAAAAAGCCGGCGCTGACGACCATATTGCCAAACCCTTTGACCTGTTTGAGTTTGAGAAGATGGTGAAGAAATATTTGTAACGGATGCAATCTGCGCATCTGCCGCAACCTTTATTACTCCAAAATAAAAATTTAAAGCGCGCTTTGGTGCCCTTTTGCTCGCAGGCCATCGCGATATTCCTATTGCTTACATTTGCATTAACCAATTTTAGTTTTATGAAACTTGATACAAAAATTATACATGCAGGTGTGCAGCCCGATCCCTCAACAGGCGCAATCATGACGCCGATTTTCCAAACTTCCACTTACGTGCAACAGGGGCCTAACGAGCATAAAGGCTACGACTATTCGCGAGCGGGCAACCCCACGCGTACGGCGCTGGAAAACTCATTAGCGGCATTGGAAAATGCAAAACATGGATTGGCGTTCGCCAGTGGTGTTGCTGCCACAGACGGCGTAATCAGGCTATTAAAACCAGGCGATGAAGTGATCGCAGCCAACGACATGTACGGCGGTCCTTACAGGTTTTTTTCCAAATTATGGGAAGATTTTGGTATTAAATTTATTTATACCGATACCACAAATATTGAAAACGTTCGAAAGGAGATTACAGGAAAAACAAAACTCATCTGGGTTGAAACGCCCACCAATCCTTTGATGAATGTAACCGATATTGAAGCTGTAGCAGCTATTGCTAAAAAATCAAACGCTTTGCTTTGTGTTGACAATACTTTTGCTTCACCCTATTTACAAAACGCCATTGACCTGGGCGCTGATATTGTGATGCACTCAGTAACAAAATACCTGGGCGGCCATAGCGACGTGGTGATGGGCGCCTTAATGATGAATAGCGATGAGCTTCGTGAAAAACTTTTCTTTATACAAAAAAGTTGTGGCGCCGTGCCGGGCCCGATGGATTGTTTTTTAGTGCTGCGCGGCATTAAAACTTTACACGTGCGCATGCAAAGGCATTGTGAAAACGGAAGAAAAGTTGCCGCTTTTTTACGCAACCACGATAAAGTTAAAACCGTTTACTGGTGCGGATTTGAAGACGCCAAAGGCTACGAAACAGCTAAAAAGCAAATGCGCGATTTTGGCGGCATGATGAGCTTTGAGCTAAAGGATGAAAATGTAGCGGCCGCAATTAAAGTATTAAAAGCTACTAAAATTTTTGCATTAGCCGAAAGCCTCGGCGGCGTAGAATCGTTGATAAACCATCCTGCTACTATGACCCACGCTTCTATTCCGCGCGAAGAAAGACTTAAAAATGGGCTGAGCGATTCATTGATTCGATTGAGTGTTGGCATTGAAGACGCTGATGATTTAATCGAAGACCTGCAACAGGCGATTGGATAATTTTTTTTAAATTTGGCAAAAGCAATGATATGGGTACAGCATTGTCCGATACTGGTATTATCACGAACTTTAATCAACTTGACCCCACAAAAAAATATTCTTATGCAGATTATTTAAAGTGGCAATTTGACGAGTATGTGGAATTGATTAAGGGCCGGATATTTAAAAAAATGTCACCGGCACCGTTGAGAAAGCACCAGGCTGCAGTAGGAAACCTGTACAGGGAATTAAGCACTTATTTAAAAAATACAGAGTGCAGCGTTTATGTGGCGCCATTCGACGTAAGATTTCCGAAAGAAGAAACCGAAAACAAGAAAATTTATACCGTTGTACAACCTGATATCACAGTAGTTTGTGATAAAACTAAGTTGGATGATAAAGGCTGTATTGGTGCGCCGGATATGATTGTGGAAGTAATATCGAAGAGTTCATCAATAATGGATTGGAATTTTAAATTCAACCTTTATCAGGAAAATACTGTAAAAGAATATTGGATCGCAGAACCCATAAGTAAAGTACTCACTGTGTTTGTTTTGGATGAAGAAAATAAATACAAGCAAATAGCCGCTTACGAAGAAGAGGCAATGATATCTTCTTCAGTATTAAATGGATTTTCCATTTCCTGGAATGAAGTTTTTGAGGATTAATGAAAAAAGAGCTCACAAATTTTTTAAATGCAAAGGCTGCCCAATACGAGCAGCCTGCATTTATTAAAGGCGATCCCGTTTCCATTCCGCATCGCTTTACAAAAAAACAGGATATAGAAATAGCCGGGTTTTTTGCCGCTATTCTTGCCTGGGGCAACCGTAAAAGCATTATCGGCTCATGCGAGCGATTGATGTTGTGGATGGGCAACGCCCCATACGATTTCATCATGAATTTTGAGGAAGATGATTTACGTCCTTTCATGAAATTTGCGCACCGCACTTTTAACCCTACTGACCTTTTTCATTTCTTTGATTACCTGCAACTTCATTATAAATTTTTTGCAGAAGAATCGCTGGAAACTGCATTTACAAAACATTTACAGCCCGGTGATGAAAATATTGAAAATGCTTTGATTGGTTTTCACAACTCTTTTTTTGATCAAAAGTATTTTGTTGAATACCCTAACCGAACGCGCAAGCACATTGCCACTCCGGCAAAAAAATCGGCCTGCAAAAGGTTGAATATGTACCTGCGCTGGATGGTGCGCAGTAATGCAAAAGGCGTTGACTTTGGCGTTTGGAACCAAATCAAACCTTCGCAGCTCGTTTGCCCGCTTGATTTACATGTTGCAAGAGTGGCGCGGTATTTTAAATTATTAGGCCGCCCGAACAATGACTGGCTTGCAGCAACAGAACTCACTAATAATCTGAAAAAATTAGATACAAACGATCCGGTAAAATATGATTTTGCTTTGTTTGGATTAGGTGTTATAGAGAAATTTTAATTTTAAAGTTTTAATCTGATTATTGCGCCGAAGCACCTTTTTATTATAACATTGCAGGTATGAATGGAACAGGGAATAATTCGTATTATTATTCCCAGGGATGTTTAAAAAACAGATAAAGAATTTATTCAAAAAAAAATTACGCCAGACATTGAAACGATATTAGCAAGCGAAAACCTCAGTATTAACAATCGCGAATTATTACAGCGGCTGAAGAACGCTATTAGCCATTTGCTTTCAAATGACTTTGGCAGGTTAGTCAGCAGCCTTTATCGGTTTGATGTGCCGGAAACGAAGCTGAGAAATTTGTTGAAACAACATCCTAAAACAGACGCAGCAGACATCATTGCAAAACTTATTATTGAACGCCAGCTTCAAAAACTAAAATCCCGCCAACAATATAGTCAGCGGGATAATGATATAAGCGAAGAAGAAAAATGGTGACAACTACTTTTTGGAAAACATTAAATCTTTCACTTTCTCTTTGTCTTCTTTTTCTTTTTTAAGATTGAACATCGTTCCGAATACATAGTCCCACAGTGTGCTGCTCACCCCAAAGCCTTTGCCCTCATCTTTGTAATGATGTAGGTGATGATTGCGCCACAAGCCCTTCATCCATTTGAACGGCGGGTTCCATGCATGAATGGCATAATGCATGGTTCCGTACATTAAATATCCAAAAGCCACGCCGGGAAAAAACATGAACGCATATTTCCCAATGATCAAATAGAAAGTACTTAATAATACGGCTCCAATTATGAGGTTGGGAACGGGCGGCATAAAAAGCCTTTCCCTGTCTCTGGGATAGTGATGGTGATTGCCATGCATAATGTAGGAAATCTTTTTTATGGTTGGTTTCTCGCTCACCCAATGAAAAACAAACCGGTGCATAATGTATTCAAAAAATGTCCAAAAGAATATCCCTCCCAAAAAAACCAGTGCAACTGTTTTGCCCGGGAAAAATAGCTTCGTATGACTATAATAAAGCAAATAGCAAATTATAGGAATATACAAACCCCAAATCACCAGGGGGTGAGTCTTCGTAAGCATTTCAAGATAATCGTTTTTGAATAGCCGGGCTTGTCCTTTATTATGAATTTTATCAAATTTCATAGTGTAAATTTCTGTTTAGCAAAGGTAGCAAATATGCGTTTTTTTCGGTCATTTCATATCACAGAATTGTTAAATCTCACTTTATCTCATTAATCGTAAGACATTTTCCATTGACCGAGTTTTGGAACGAAAGCCCTTTTTCTTTGCAATTCGTACCGATAAATTGTTGCGCCAACCTCCCTGAACAACGGGTCCCCACTTTCTTTATGCTCATATTTATTCTCCTTTAATATATTATCGCTGTTGACGTAAATATTTCCACTCAGCATAAATTCAACATTGTTTTTAAAATCAACGATGTAACAAACATCTGTGAGAAAACCGTAACTCCAGCCTGTTTTATTAAATGAGCGGATGTATTCGGGAATTTTTTGTTTGCCATCTTTAAAGAAGAAAAATTTGGTGTAGCTGTCAAAATATTCTGTAGTATCATACTTCGGAAACGCGCTCTCAGATGGCTTTTCCGACATATATCGATAAAGCGACCGGTAATCATCCTCAGTTAAGTTGAACCGCCTTTTTGCCGGAACAGATTGAGGAAACAAAACCGACTGCATCATTTGCTGCAAGTCTTCCAGCGGCGCGTTATTTTGCATGGTAAAATCCAACGGTTCATTCACGAGTTGATCGTTTTTATCCCAATGCCCTTTACCCATGAGAATTTTTTTACTAAAATCAAATTTCACATCGCTGTAAGCTGCAGGTTGCGTAAAAATAGTTTTGCCGTCTTTCACAAACCTTATCTGGTTGGTGTGGCGGTTTTCATCAAGTGTCATATCAGTATAAAACCGGCGCAGAATGCGAACATCCTTATATCCCTTATTCCATAAAGATTCATGCAATGCTTTTTGCCCATCAAATTCGTACAACCTGTTATAAGCATCATTGTCACTGATCAAAAAAATTCTTTTTATATAATGATCAATGGATGGTAACCCGTTGGCGGATGTTTCATCTTTGGTGACGGCTATTTGTTTGTTATAAGAACTGTCAGTCAGCATGGCCGTGTATTTATCAACACCCCCGTTTATTTGATTTAGCTTTTCCAGCGCAGCAAAGGCTACAGGCATTTTCACCATTGATGCCGGATTAAAATAACGGTTCCTGTCAACGTTCAAATAATAATTTGTAAGTTTTGGCTGATTGTTTTTATCCCTGTCTATTTTTGTATAAATGATTTGATACCGAAATGTATCAGGATTATTCAAAACATTTAATAATAAGGGAGAAGCCTCCTTTCTTAATAGTTTCTCCAACCACGGAGTGTTTTTTATTTGGCCAAAACCTGTTTGCATAAAAATAATTGTCATGCTAAAAGATAGTAACAACTTCATGGTTACAATTTATATGCTTAAAACTCCACAACCAAATAAAATTCCCTTGTCAAACCAGTATCTTTGCGCGTCATAAATTGTATTGAAAATGAAACAAACCCCTTTTACACAAAAGCATATTGACCTCGGCGCAAAAATGGCTGAATTTGCGGGGTATAATATGCCCATCAGTTACAGTGGTATTAATGATGAGCACCAAACCGTAAGAAAAAACGCAGGTGTATTTGATGTGAGCCACATGGGCGAGTTTATTTTAAAAGGAGCCGGTGCACAGGATTTGATTCAACGTGTTACCACCAACGATGCATCAAAACTAAAATTTGGCCAGGCGCAATATAGTTGCCTAACCAACGAAAACGGCGGCATCATTGATGACCTGCTGGTTTATTATGTTGAAGAAAATGTTTACATGCTCGTTGTAAACGCGTCCAACATTGAAAAAGACTGGGCCTGGATTACATCTCACAATACAAAAAATGTGGAGATGCATAATATTTCTGATAAAACGGCTTTGCTGGCTGTTCAGGGCCCTAATGCCACAGCTATTTTACAGCCACTTACCGAAATGGATATTATGAACCTGAAATACTACACATTTGTAAAAGGAAAATTTGCAGGTGTTGAAAATGTGTTGATCAGCGCCACAGGTTACACAGGTGCGGGTGGTGTTGAAATTTATGTGGAAAATAAAGACGATAATGCTGAGAAAATCTGGAATGCGATATTTGAACAGGGAACACCCAGGGGATTAAAACCAATCGGCCTTGCGGCAAGGGATACGCTGCGTTTGGAAATGGGTTTTAACCTGTACGGCAATGACCTGAGCGATACCACATCGCCGCTCGAAGCCGGCCTTGGCTGGATCACCAAGTTTACAAAAGATTTTACAGCAAAAGATATTTTACAAAAACAAAAAGCCGATGGCGTACAACGTAAACTCGTTGGTTTTGAACTCATCGATAAAGGCATTCCACGCCACGGTTATGAAATTTGCGATGAGGCAGGCAACACGATTGGCGAAGTTACTTCGGGTACGCAATCTCCTTCTTTGGGCAAGGCAATCGGGCTCGGTTATGTACAAACGGCTTTTGCATCCATCGGTACGCCGGTTTTTGTAAAAGTTCGCGATAAATTAATTAAAGCAGAGGTGGTAAAGCTGCCTTTCGCATAAAATATGCTGAATGTTTAATGCTCAGTGCTACATGCATTTGGCCTGAAACTTTCCGCGTTTAGCATTTAAAAATGAAACCAACACTTTTTACCTGCGTTTCTCCGGCGTTAATTCATTTGTACGACCTGCGGGATGCTGTTGTCGTTATCATTGATGTGTTCAGGGCCACATCTACCATCGCTGCCGCACTGTATAATGGCGCTGAATGTGTAATTCCTGTTGATACCGTTCCGAAAGCTATTGAAGTTAGCAGGTCGCTAAACGGTATTGCCGCAGGTGAGCGCGATGGCAGGCTGGCAGAAGGTTTGAGCCACGGCAATTCCCCCATGGAGTATTCGAGCGATTTTATTGAGAAAAAAATATTAGTGCTTACAACCACTAACGGAACGCGTTTATTGCACATGGCGTTAAATAACGGCGCTGATGATATTATTACCGGCTCGTTCCCCAACGTGTCCGCTGTTTGTGATTATCTCATTAAACAAAACAAAAATGTAATACTGGCTTGCGCCGGATGGAAAGACAGGTTTAACTTGGAAGATACTTTATTTGCCGGTGCGGTTATCAGCCGGGTAAAAGAAAACTTCACCATTCATTGCGACAGTTCTTTAACAGCAGCGGTTTTATACCAAAACAGTAAAAACAACGTGCTATCCTTTGCAAAAAACTTCACCCACTATCACCGGCTGGTGAACCGGTTCGGCCATATTGAAGACATTGATTTTTGCCTGACTGAGGATATTGCGAATGTGCTGGCCGTTTACAAAGGAGGAAAACTGGTTAGCGAAAAAACCTAAGCGAATTTTATAATTGATTCTTAACCGGGTTGCCGCTGTTTTGATAACTCCCGCGTCAAAACCATTTGTATCACCCCCTTCCTGATGTCCTTAACCTGCCTGCCATTTAAAAATACTGTAGGTGTACCATTTACTCCTAACACATTCGCTTCCTGTATGTTTTTTTGAAGTAGCGCCTCCGCCGCCGGGCCTTTTCTGAAGTTCTCAAAAGCCTGTAGGTCAAGGCCACATTTTTTAGCTATATCAATTAGGTTTGTTTTCGGGCCTTTCTTAAAAATTTGGTTATGGAAGGGAACAAATTTTCCCTGCTGAAAGGCAGCAAGCGAGGCCCTGGCTGCATCACACGCGCCGGGGTGAAGGTCTTTACCAATACTATGGTTGCAGTCAGTATTTAACGGGAACTGTTTAAACACAATGGCAAAATCCTTATTAAAATTTTTAATAATGCTGTCGGTTTCTGAAGAAAATAAACGGCAGGCTGGGCAGTAAAAATCACTGAAGATGGTAAGAACCATTTTGACGGCCGTATCCCCCAACACTACGTCGCCGGTATTAACGCGTATTTGTTTTACCGGTTCTTTGTCGTAGTCGGCAAAAACTTTTTTAAAATCCACTTTCTGTGCGGCGGCTGCTTTAAGTGTTAGTACCCTTAAACCAAAAAAGCCGGAAAGAACAAAAAAACCAATGATCAGTACGCCTAAAGCCTTCCAAAAGCCGGTTGAGGAAAATAATTTTTTAATAGAACCGGATCGAAAGAAAGACTGTATATCGTTTGAAAATTCTCTCCGTCCGTACCTGTTTATTTTTGACAAAAGGAAAAACAGGAAAAAATTACTGACGTGGATAACCGTACAAAACGGGCAGAAAAGTGTTGGCTGTGAAATCATCAGAGCTATAAAAAAAATACCGGCCAATAACGCGCAAAAGGAAAGAATAAAAATAAAAAATTTTGATATGCTGCTAAACTCCTGGCCAAAAAACAAAGGAATAAAAAACAGCAGGCCAATGGAAAGATAATATAAAACACCCCAGCCGCCGAGGGGCAATCCTAAAGCCTCAGACCAGGAACTTGTTAGAGCTCCCTCACAGCTACTTCCAAAAACGGTGGAGCAGACATCCGGTGCGCCTGTATAAATATGTTTGAAAAAAAGGTATGAGGAAATAAAACCAGCAAGCAGCACTAAGAAAACAGAAACAATTTTTAGTACGCCGTTTTTCATGTTTGGTAATAATAATTAAAACGCTTACAAAGTGCCGCGGTAGTGGTTGCGGTACTTTGTAAACGAATAAATGTCATTAATCTCTATTTAGGAGATTTAACCTGGCAAACAAGGGTGCCATTGCCGCTAGGCGTAACCACTTTACTGGTATTTGTTGTTAACCCCAACATAGTATTACAGAGATCCCCTTTGGACCTCCATGCGCGACCGGTTGAATTGGGCACATTTTCGAATTGGCAAACTAACGATGTATTACCACTACTTGTGACAACAGAATGCGATGCTGTAGTAACAAAAAAACCGTCAGGAGTACTCATACCACAGCCAAATTCAGTAACTACATCGGCCGCGTTGTCTGATTCAGCTTTCCAGCTAACCAATAAAACTGTTACAGCAAATGCTGCTGCTAAAAGAATACTTGCTTTTTTCATTTTGTTTTTTTTAAAGGTGAAAAAATCGGTAAACATTAGGCCGGTTTATACTGGCACTATCGCTTGGTAGTGTTTTTAGTGTTTTACACCGGTTAATGACGGGCAAATTTAACATGTTGTGTCTAATGCTTCAAATTTGTGCTATCGCTTATTTAGGTGACAAAAAAATAATATATACCAAAAACGCTGTCGAAAATCTTCTTAGAAAATTACCCGGTTCAATTGTACTCCTAAAAATTTCATTTAAAATACTCCCCAAATAATTCGGAAAACCGCTAAACTTTCTTTTATTTTTGCCGATTGCCCATTCCCAACACCCGCTTCCAATTTGAAGAGGGCGATGGTGGGGTTTGGTTTTAAAGGAGGATACAATTGGCATTACCACATTTACTAAAACACGTTTATACATACGGTACCGATGAAGTGATCAGGCGCGGAAAGAAAACACATGCCCTGGGCTTTACCGAATTAATTGAGTACGATAAATTATCGGGTTCCGTTTCTTTTCGCGTAAAAGACGATACACACAGCACTTTTTACAAAGTGTACATCAATAAATTCAGCGACCCGAAAGCCATTTCATTGAGGTGTACCTGCCCTTACAACCTTGGTGAAATTTGCAAGCACGAGGTGGCTTCGCTTTTTCAATTACAGGAACTGATTGACAAAGGCCAATTGGGTGATGAAGAAATTTATTATGATCAGCGCCATACCGTGGTTAAACTGCGCAATCTCGATGTGCGTTCCATACGTCATCTGTGCTCACACGATGTGTTCAACGATGCTGAAAAATACCTACAAAAAAAGAAACCAAAAATTCTGCAGGCGAAAGATGAAACCGTAAAAGCCTCTGTTGACATTGAGGGAACTGTTTATGACGTTGTGATCCGTAAGAACGAAGAAAGAAACTTTGATACCAGTTGCGATTATGAGGATACCGGCCATCCGCTCTGCCTTCCCAAAGTGATCGTGTTCCTGTTCTTAATACGTGAACACGGGAATACTTATTTTGATACGATTCGTAACCGCGACGTTGAAAAAAATAAATTACTCGAAGCCTATGGTTATTCATTAAATGATGACCTGAAAGGAAAATTTGAATTTGTTTTTAAAGACGGGAAACCTTTTTTACGCGTTCTGGATAGCAGGATTAAAAGAATCAACACCATAACCGATACCAATAAACCTGTACCGGTGCCGCAAAAACAGGAAACTGAAACGGCCGTTGAAACTGAAACCGAAACAGTGCAACCCTTGCTACGCCTGGGTTTCGTGATCAATTTCAACAAAAAAGCCTATCCGTTCTTTTCAATAGAAGCCATCAGCGGTGAACCTAATGATGATCAAAACGGCTTTGCCGGCCGCGTTGAAGTTTTGGATGTTTCGCGGTATGTTGATCCCTCGGCGTACACCGAAGCTGACAACTCGTTGCTGAATACCATTCGCAAAGTTCAGGATACCGAAATTAATAAATACATCAGCCGCAACACTCCTTTTAATGATATCCGGGAAAACATGGCGTTGCCCGAAGGCGATGAAATTCCTGCTGAAACCAAACAACTCGTTAACGAATACCTGATCCCACGTTTAAAAAAATTAGTGGCAGACGCGGGAGAAAATGCCTTGGCCTTCCTAATTCAAAAAGGAAAAAAATTCATTACGCAAAATATTGAACACATTGATGTGTTTGCAGAACCGGCCGATACACAATTTTATGTTGACACGCAAAATGATGATGAATACAGTTTCGATTGTCTTGTAAAGCTTCGCGGAATGGTGCATGGCGTGGAGGAGAATGAAAGTACTTCGCCCATCTTGTTTATCTACAATCACCAACTGTATTTATATCCAAATGCAGATGTGGTTTCACTTGCAGAACAATTTTTACCCGGCGGCCGCATTACTATTAGCAAAGAACACTGGCCGGAGAAATTGCACAACTTCATTTTACCGCTCGCAAAAGATTTTAAGGTTGACTTTGACAGCTCGATGGTGCAAACCGTAAAAAGCGCGGTTCCGGAAGTAAAACTGTTTTTGGTAGAAAAGGGTGATTATCTCCTATTCAGGCCCATGTTTACCTACAACGGTTATGAAGCGAAAGACGGCGGAAACGTTATGCTGATACCCGAAGGAGACAAAGTGCTTTCCATTCAGCGCAACAAGCCAATAGAGGATGCGTTTATTCAAAGACTGAAAAACCTTCACTCGAACTTTACCGAAACTGAAGAAGGAAACACGCTGGCTTTAAAAGGCAGCGATGTCATCAAAGACAATTGGTTCTTTTTGTTTGTGGATGCGATGAAGGAAATGCTGGTGCCGGTTTTTGGCTTTGAGGCCCTGCATAATTTCAGGTTCAATACGGCCAAACCACAAACACGCATCTTCATCAGCAGCAATACTGATTGGTTTGATGCTAAGATCGACATTATGTTTGGCGACCAGAAAGTAACTGTTGCCGAAGTGAAACGTGCGCTGGCAGCCAAGCAGCAATTTGTGCAGCTCAATGACGGCTCTCTCGGAATTTTACCTGACGAATGGCTGAAAAAATATGCACTGCTCTTCAGGGTGGGAGAGGGCAATACCAATAAATTAAAGCTCTCCCATTATCACCGCAGTGTGATTGATGAATTATACGAGTAAAAAAATGATGATGAATTATTCTTTGAGCTCGAGGAAAAATATAACCGCCTCCGTGATTTTGAACAAATTCATGACGTGGAACCGCCACCACATTTACAACCGGTTTTAAGGCCTTACCAGGAGGCGGGTTTTCAATGGCTGAACTATTTACACAATATTAATTGGGGCGGAATATTGGCCGATGACATGGGCTTGGGTAAAACAATACAGGCCTTATCATTTTTACAACATTACCGCGAAAAATACAATCACATGAAGGCTTTGGTGGTTTGCCCCACCACGCTTATTTACAATTGGGAAAACGAAATTAAAAAATTCACCCCTTCGCTCACCTATCATATTCACCACGGCAGCGCCAGAACAAGATCGTTGGACGATCTTTTAAAATATGATATCACCATTACCACTTACGGAACGTTGAGAAGCGATATTAAATTTTTTCTGGGTGTGAAATTTGATTATGTGTTGCTTGATGAAAGCCAGGCAATAAAAAACCCTGCCAGCAAAGTTACCAAAGCCGCCTGCCTGCTTTCGGCAAAACACAGGCTATGTATGAGTGGTACGCCGTTGCAGAATAATACATTTGATATTTACGCGCAAATGAATTTTCTGAACCCCGGAATGCTTGGCAGCATTGAGTTTTTCAGGCAGGAGTTTGCAATACCTATTGATAAACTCGGCGAAGCAGACCGGAAAGAACATTTGCGCCGTTTGTTATATCCTTTTATTTTAAGAAGAACGAAAGAACAGGTTGCAAAAGATCTTCCTGAAAAACAGGAGATGATATTGTGGTGCGAAATGCAGGACGAACAACGCAAAATTTACGACGCGTACCGCAATGATTACCGCGATAAAATTCTGGGATCAATCAACGACCAGGGCATCGGGCGGTCGCAGTTCACAATTTTACAGGGCCTGATGAAGCTGCGCCAAATTTGCGATTCCCCTGCAATTTTAAATGAAGATGAAGTGTTTGAAAATCATTCCATCAAAATTGAAGAGCTCGCGCGTGAGATTACTGAAGACATCAGTAACCACAAGGCGCTCATCTTTTCGCAGTTCCTGGGAATGCTGGCTCTTATTCGCCAAAAGTTGGATGAGTTAGGCGTGAAGTACGAATATTTTGACGGAAGCACTTCTGCACCCGACAGGGAAAAAGCGATTCAGAATTTTCAAAATAACGACGAAGTGCGCGTATTCCTCATTTCGCTCAAAGCCGGCGGCGTGGGCTTAAACCTCACCGCAGCAGATTATGTGTACATTGTTGATCCCTGGTGGAACCCGGCAGTGGAACAACAGGCTATTGACCGTACACACCGTATCGGCCAAACAAAGAATATTTTTGCTTACAGAATGATTTGTAAAGACACGATCGAAGATAAAATTTTACAGTTACAGGAAAAGAAACGCGCGCTGGCAAAAGACCTGATCAGCGATGAAACCGGTTTTGTAAAATCCCTCACCCGTGAAGATGTGGAATACCTGTTTAGCTAATTTTCTTTTTGTTTTTTTGTTTGGCGCGAAACGGCGATCAAATCCGTTTGAAACTCAGCCACTGAACAACAAATCAATCAGCGCCACAGCAGCCGTACAATATAAACTCCGCATTTCGTAAATACTATAAAAAATAGAGCCGTATTTTTGCCGACTTCAAGGATTTGAAAAAGGAAAATCTACATATTGCGCTGGTTGGCAATCCTAATAGTGGAAAAAGTTCGCTGTTTAACGTACTCACCGGCCTCAACCAAAAAGTTGGAAATTTTCCCGGCGTGACCGTTGATAAAAAAACCGGTTTCACTCAAATTGGCGGCAGACAGGCCAGTGTTATTGATCTGCCCGGAAGTTACAGCCTCTATCCGCGCCGGATGGATGAAGAAGTTTCGTACAAAGTAATTCTCAACCAGGACAAAGATGTTAAAGCTGACGTAATTGTTATTGCTGCGGATGCGAGCAGCCTGAAACGCAACCTGCTTTTTTGTTCGCAGATCATTGACCTGAAACGCCCTGTTGTTATTGCTTTAACCATGATGGATCTCGCCCGCAAAAAAGGCATATTGATAGATACCAAAGAAATGGAACGGGAATTGGGCGTGCCGGTCATTGCTGTAAATCCGCGAAAGAATAAGGGCATCGACCAGTTAAAGAAAGCAATTGAATTGGTTTCGGGCGAAATGTACAAACCCGTTCCCAGAAACTTTATTGAAGTGGCCGAACTTGCCCCCGAAGCTGTAAAAGATGCGCAGGAAGTGGTGCCAGGTTTAAGTGATTATGAAGCCATTCATTACCTCATCAACCATGAAACTTTTCCGCTGGCGAAAGATGTTCAGGAAAAAATAGAACAGGTTGAAAAGAATCATCATTTCAACCCCACTAAAACACAGGCCGAAGAAATTTTACAGCGGTACAACCGCATCAACCACGTGTTGGGCCAGTCGGTAACTTTTCCTGATCCCAACAAAAAATCAATTATCACCGAAAGGCTCGATAATATTTTTCTGCATCGGTTTTGGGGTTACATTATTTTACTGGGCGTTTTATTTTCGTTGTTCCAGAGTGTTTTTTTACTGGCTTCATACCCGATGGATTGGATCGAGAGCGCCACCGCAAGTTTCAGTGGCTGGTTAAGCGATGTGCTGCCGCAGAATAATTTTACCGATCTTTTAATTAACGGTGTACTGGCCGGCCTGGGAGGTATTATTATTTTCATTCCGCAGATCATGATTTTGTTTGGCCTGATCACCCTGCTGGAAGACACCGGCTATATGGCACGCATTAGTTTTTTAACTGACAGGATTATGCGAAGCGTGGGATTGAACGGTAAAAGTGTGATGCCGATGATTAGTGGGTTTGCCTGCGCTGTACCGGCCATTATGAGCGCGAGAAATATTGAGAACAAAAAAGAACGCTTGCTCACAATACTGGTAACACCACTCATGAGTTGCTCTGCGCGGCTGCCGGTTTATATTATTTTGATTGCGCTGGTAATCCCGCAAAAATATTTCCTGGGATTCGTCAGTTTACAGGGCCTGGTAATGATGGGCATGTATTTATTGGGGATTATTTTCGCAATGCTCGTTTCCTATGTTGCCAAATTTTTCATCAAAAGCAAAGAAAAAAGCTTTTTTATTTTAGAGTTGCCGTTATACCGCTCGCCGCGCTGGAAAAATGCAATACAAACCATGATTGAAAAAGCAAGGATTTTTGTGGTAGAAGCGGGAAAAGTTATCATGATCATCAGCCTCGTTCTTTGGTTTTTGAGTTCTTTCGGACCAAAGGACAGGATGCATAAGGTTTACGAACAATACCAGGCAGAACTTACTCAACCTAACGTTGACAGCACCCTCGCCTCCGAGAAATGGGCATCGGCAAAGCTTGAAAATTCTTACGCGGGAATTATGGGCAAAGCGATTGAACCCGCTATCCGTCCGCTGGGCTACGATTGGAAAATTGGCATTGCAATCATCACGTCTTTCGCTGCACGTGAAGTGTTTGTGGGAACCATGGCAACTTTATACAGCGTGGAAGATGACGGCAGGGAAAATTTGATGCTTCGCGAAAAAATGAGAGCCGCCACTTTTAATGACGGCTCAAAAGTTTTTACACTTGCGACCGGTGTTTCGCTAATGATCTTTTATGTGTTTGCCATGCAATGTATGAGTACACTGGCTATTGTGAAGCGCGAAACAGGCTCCTGGAAAATACCAATTATACAACTGGTTTATATGACCGGCCTCGCTTATATCCTAAGCTGGATTGCCTATCAATTATTGAAATAACAGGCTACTCCTTCAAAGAAAATTTTGTTTCTTTTCCGTCTCTCGTTAAAATAGCGCTGTTACCTTCGGCCTTCCATTTTATTTTTCCGTTACTGTATTCAGCGCCCTTTGCCGTGGCTTCGGTTTGCATTAGTTTTATTTCTTCACCGTCAATATGTAGCGTCGCCACTGCCATCTGACCATTATTATTGTAAACCGCGTTTACTTTTTTCCCATCGGCACTTTCGAAATCCCCGGTGCTGGTTTGTACACCGGCGGGAGCATTTGTTTCAGTAGCTGCATTGCTCACCGATTGATCAGGGTTTGAGGCAACCGTATCTGCTACAACGCTATCAACATGGTCAGTAACCGGCGCCGTTGTAACGCCCATTGAATCCTTCACGATTGTTTCACCGGATTCTGTTTCACTGTTATTACAGCTTGTTGCAGTTAAAACCAATACAATAGTAGTGGAGAGAAGTAGTTTTTTCATTCGTATTTATTTTTATGCCCGCCCGGCTGAATGCCGCTCGGGCGGGTTTTTAATGGCCGAATGCCTGTCGGTCAAAACGGGAACTCCGCATATACATTCCCTCCCGATTACTATCGGGATGAGAAAAAATTATCGTGCTTCGTTTCATCGCTTTGATCTTTATTGAATAAAATTTTTTAAGGATTAAAAGTATCAATTTAAAATGGGAAGCTCAAATGTACTCCGTTTGCGAACGTTGATTTTCCCTCCTTCACTCTTAGGGGCACTGCCGCCAGCGGTAAATATTACGCTCCGCAATTTAACCGCAATGCCCGTGCCAATAAAAAATGTTTCCTATTTTTATCGCATGGCAAGCACAACACTCACTATCAGCAAAATTGAACTGCACAGCATTTCTATCCCCTTAATTGAGCCTTTTGTGATCTCCCTCGGGCCCGTTTATGACGCTGAAAATGTTGTGGTGAAAATTCACACGGCAGAAGGTATTACCGGCTGGGGCGAGTGCAGCCCTTTCATGAGCATTACCGGTGAAACGGCCAAAACGGGGCTTGTTGTAGCAAAGCATCTTGAAAAAAAACTGCTTGGTTTAAATGCCCTGGATATTGAACAACGCATTGCGGATATGGACAGCGTGATATACGCCAACAACTGCATCAAAAGCGCGTTTGATATGGCGTTGTATGATATTGCTGCGCAGAATGCCGGCATGCCTTTATATCAATTTTTGGGCGGCGAAAAAGGTAAACCCATTTTTACCGATTATACCGTGAGTGTTGGCGACATTGACAAGATGGCGGCAGATGCGCTCAAAATTAAGCAACGGGGCTTCCCTGTGATAAAGGTAAAAATTGGAAAAGGCGGCACGACTGATGTGCAGAGAATCAAAGCCATTCGTGACGCGGTGGGCTGCCATATTCCCATTCGTGTGGATGCTAACCAGGGCTGGGGTTTTGAGGAAGCCATTGAAACTTTAAAAGCGCTGGAGCCTTATCAAATTCAGCACTGCGAAGAGCCATTGCCGCGTTGGGATTTTATGCGGCTGCCTGAAGTTCGTAAGCAAAGCCCCATACCGGTCATGAGCGATGAAAGCTGTTGCGATCATCATGATGCGAAAAGATTAATTGATCTGGGCGCCTGTGACCTCATCAATATAAAACTTGCGAAAAGCGGCGGCATTTTTAAAGCGCTCAAAATGATACGGCTTGCCGAAGACGCAGGCATGAATATTCAGATCGGCGCTTTTTTGGAATCGCGGTTAGCCATGACCGCTTTCGCACACCTTGCTTTGTGCAGCCCAAATATTATACATTTTGATTTTGATACCGCGCTGATGTTTAGCAAAGACCCTGTAAAAGGCGGAATTATTTATAAAGATGCCGGGTTGATTGAAGTACCCGAAACAACAGGCATCGGGGCGATCATTAAAAACGAATATTTATCCTGAGAGTCTCCAAAAAAACAGGAGTAGAAATATTTCCAAAATAAGGTTGCGTTTTGCTTTCTAAATAGTACGAAAAAAGCTCGGCTAATTTTTGGCAGCTTCTTTTTCCTTCAGCTTTTCTTCCCACAACCATGCCGTGCGCATCATATCATCAAGGCCGTATTTAATTTCCCAACCCAGGTTTTTTACAGCATAATCGTTGTTGGCATAAATAGCGATTACGTCTCCCGGGCGGCGCGGCCCAATCTCATAATTGAGTTTTACGCCGCTAACTTTTTCAAAGGATTGAATCGCTTCCAAAACCGTTACGCCATTGCCAGTACCCAGGTTAAATATTTCGTAATTAGAAGAATTCTTTTGTTCCTGCAAAAATTTAATCGCCAGCGTGTGCGCATGCGCAATGTCACTCACATGAATGTAATCGCGCAGGCAGGAACCATCCCGGGTATCGTAATCTGCACCGTGTACTTTCATGCCGGGTAATTTACCAATGGCTGTTTGCGTGATCGCTGGTACAAGGTTTTGAGGCCGCCCGATGGGCAGTTCGCCAATTTCAATAGATGGATGTGCGCCCACCGGATTAAAATATCTTAAAGAAATAATTTGCGTATCAAAAACTTTTGCCACATCCTGCAAAATTTGTTCTCCCATTTGCTTTGTTGCACCGTAAGGAGATTCGGCCGGTTTTGTAGGCGTGCTTTCTGTTACCGGAATTTTATCGGGGTTACCGTAAACAGTGCAGGACGATGAAAAAACGAAATAGGGAATATCAAAATCACGCACGCATTTCAGCACATTCAAAAGTGAGTTCAGGTTGTTTTCATAATACATGATGGGCCGGTCCACTGATTCGCCCACCGCTTTATATGCCGCAAAATGTATGATCCCATCTATATCAGTATTCTCCTGAAAGATTGCATGCGTATCATCAAAATTGCAAAGATCCACTTTGTAATTTTTTACTTTTTGCCCGGTAATCTTTTCCACTCCATCTAAAATAGATGCATCAGAACGGCTGTTGTTATCAACAGAAATCACATCATACCCGTTTTCAATCAGATCAACTATTGTGTGCGAGCCAATAAAACCGCACCCTCCGGTAACTAAAATTTTTGCCATAGTAAAAAAGTTATTTGCAAAGGTGCAGATTTTTAAGCACAGTTAAAAGAGAAAACGTTTGTGCAAAATTCCGTGTCTTTTCAATACTTTTAAAAATTCTTTTTAAGGTTATTTTTATGAAATTCAGAAAACTTGTAATTGTTCTCATACTCGCCGCAACTTTATTTTGCTATTTTACCAAACCATCAAAGGCGGATTTTATGGAATATATTCAGCCAGCCTTGTCCGGATCAGGCATTCCACCGGTGGTGGACTATCAGGATAAGTTTCTTTATGCAACGGTGAATGTGATGTACGTGAATGCGCTGAACCCAACAATAAAAGATGGCAGGCCGGTGGCCAACGCCAGCAAAGAAGAGTATCTCGGAATATTTAAAAAATTCTGGAAACTTGGTGATTGAAAAATCTAAAAACTATTATAATCCAGATCTTCAATTTTTTCACCCGGTTTTAAGAGGTGGGTTTTAATGCCGGCCTTTTCGGCATTAGGTAAATTAGAGTGGCTGTCATCAATAAATAGCGTTTCAGCAGCTTTAATACCGGCATCATTTAAAACAAATTCATACGTTTCAATAGCTGGCTTTCTCCTGTGTATTTTGTGGGAGTACCAGGCTTTAATAAAAAAATCTTCAAGCTTATGATAATTTGTTTCTTTTGATAGCTGTTTTGAAAAATGATCGTAGTGAATGGCGTTCGTATTACTTAAAAGGTATAAGTTGTAATCATTTTTTAATGTGATTAAAAAATCCAGGCTTTCTTTTCTATAGCTTATCAGCAAAGCGTTCCAGGCGTTTTTCAATTGTTCGTTTGACGAAGGGTTCGGTAGCATGGCGCTTAACCTGCTGTAAAATTCCTTATCGGTTATTTTGCCGGTTTCCAAATCCTGAAACAGTGGGTCTGCCTGGTATTGGGAGTACATTTCCTTAAAGTCTTTATACCCTAATTTCTCAAAAGCCTCAAACGTTCTTTTAAAATCAATATTGAAAATAACGCCTCCGAAATCAAAAATTATGTTTTTTATCATGAGCACAAGATAAGTGTAATACAACCAACCGGCATATCTTATTTCATATTAAAGCCTGTTTAAAAATCATGTGTTGGGGCCGGTTGTAATAAGCAGGGGAATTTATATCGCAAAAAAAAACCGGCTTTCGCCGGCTTTGCTATTCTTCAGTTTGTTTTTTCCTTTTGGGGGATGGTGGGCGTGGAGGGCCTTTTCGCTCTTTGCCTTCTTTTTCCCTGGCTGAGTCTCTGGCAACTTTTTCTTCATGTTTTCCTTTCCAGTAATTACCCACTTTGGTCCATCTTTCTTTCTCTCGTTCATGAAAGGCCTCGCGCTTTTCTTCCTCCGTCATGTTTTTCTCCGCTTCCTTAGCCGCCTTGCGGTCTTCTTTGACCTCTTCCTTAGTTTCCTTTTTTTCCGTAGCCTCTTTTTTAGCGGCGGCCTTTTTAGTTTGAGCATTTACCGCGCCAAAACTAAACACGCCTAATGCTATCGCTAATAATAGTTTTTTCATCTTTTAGATTTTTAAATTTTATAGGTTTTGAATTTGAAGCAAAAATAATTTATGCATCATTAAAACGCTGTTAACAATAAAAAAAAATATCGGTATCCGGCATCGCTAATTTGAGTGATAGATGCCATTAAAAAAGATCGAGTTGCGCCGGAATAATTTTAAAACTCCTTCGGTGATGGATACAAATACCATAAGCATCAATAGCATTGCGGTGTTCCTGCGTTCCGTAACCTTTGTTTGAAAACCAATTGTACTGGGGAAACGCAGGGTGGAGCTTTCGCATGTATTCATCCCGGCTGGTTTTAGCCAGAATGCTGGCCGCGGCAATGTTAGCATATTTCCCATCGCCTTTTATAATACATTGATGAGAAATATTTTTATACGGAATGAAATAATTTCCATCAACAGCAATATGCTGCGGAACGATTTGCAGCGCATCTAAAGCCAGGTGCATGGCTTTCTGTGAAGCCTTTAAAATATTAATGCTGTCAATCTCTTTCACATCTACCATTGCAACCGCCCAGGCAAGTGCCTGTTGTTGAATGAAAATCCTCAAATCGTTACGCACCTCAACTTTTGTTTGTTTGCTGTCATTCAACAACGGATGATGAAAGCTTTGGGGTAAAATTACCGCGGCCGCAAACACCGGCCCGGCATAGCAACCACGCCCGGCTTCATCGCAACCCGCTTCCAACACCTCTTGATTAAAACAAACTTCTAAATTATGTTCCTGCGCGTTCATTATTCTTTCAACTCATTTATCTGATAAAAGTTTAAAACATTTTTCCTCCACCACCGCGTGAATCCTGCGCTCGGCTTCTACCGGTTCGCCATCAATATGCATGGGCGCCATGCTTCGGTTGCTAATTTCTATTTCGGGCGTTTGAAAATAAATGACGCTGCGCTTTTTATCAATTTCCTCTTGTTTTAAAAGACTATTTTGTCCGCCAACCTGCATTAACGTATTCACAAGCATCGCCATTTTAGGCTGCTCTGTTACAATCACAATATCAAGCAAACCATCGCTTAAACTGGCTTTTGGCGCAATGGTAAAATGATTTCCAAACTGATTGCTATTGGCAATGCTGATAAAGTAGGCTTCTACTTCAAAAGTTTTTTTCTGCAACGTGATTTTAAAAGAATAAGGTTTTGCATTGAAAAAGTTTTTGAAAACCTGCTGAACATAGGTCATCAAACCCCTTTGGCTTTTCTGTGCGAAATCGTGTGCCACTTTTGCATCAAAACCTACCCCGCAAAGCATACAGGCAAAACGCTTGTTAATTCGAAACCCATCGGTTAATACAGCATTATTCTTAAAAATTGTTTCGAGGGCCTTTTTAGGCGTTTTATTAATGCCTGCGCCAAAAGCCAGCCCGTTGCCTGATCCTGCCGGCACAATTCCAAACTGTAACGGAAAATGTTTCAACCCGTCAATTACCTGGCTCACAGTGCCATCGCCTCCAACAATCACAATATCAGTTATTTTTTCTTCGGCAATTGTTTCGTGTAAAAAAGAATAATCGCCGTTGGCCACGGAGGGAATAAATTGAAATTTGATACCCTCCCTCAATGTTTCGGCCGCAATCACATTTTGCACTGCATCCTTTGAGCTGGTTCCGGATATAGGATTAACAATATAGATTATTTTTCGCTGACGGCGCATAATTTTTCAAAGGTAAAAATTTTGAATGCTAAAAAGCCCTGATGGAAGAAAATCCCGAAACCTGAATGCTTAAAGAGACCCCTGATATTAAAACACGATTGCGATAGGTGATTCTTTTTTCAAATACACTACCACCTCATTAAGGCGCTGCCCCAGGTAAACCCGCTTCCGAATGCAGCAAGGCAAACCAAATCGCCTTTGTTCACTTTGCCTGTTTCCCATGCCTCGCACAAAGCCAGCGGTACTGAAGCGGCAGTGGTATTTCCGTATTTCTGAATATTGTTAAAAACCTTTCCTTCGCCAAGTCCCATGGTTTGTTGTATCATTTGGGAAATGCGCAGGTTGGCCTGGTGCGGTACCAAAAGATCTATATCGTCAACGGCAAGGCCATTCTGGTTCAGTGCTTCCATTACTGCTTCCGGCATTTTTACCACGGCTTTTTTAAATACCGCCTGGCCATCCATGTACGGGTAAAAATCTTCCTTGTCCAATAGCTCCTGATTTATAAAAAGGCTACCGTAAGGATTCTCGGGAACCGATGGTTTCCACTGTTCGTTATGCACACCGCAATGAAAGCCGGGGTTTGGCATCGATAATATTTCTGCATTGTGGCCATCGCTGTGCAGGTGGGTGCTCAAAATACCGCGTCCATCTTCCGGTGATGGTTGTAACACAACTGCCGCAGCTCCATCCCCAAATATTACAGAAACATTTCGCCCGCGGGTGCTGAAATCGAGGGCATAAGAATGCGTTTCTGACCCGATGAGCAAAATATTTTTATACATGCCTGTTTTAATAAACTGGTCCGCAATACTAATTCCATAAATAAAGCCGCTGCACTGGTTACGAACGTCAAGCGCGCCCACTTCTTTCAGCCCTAAAATCCTTTGCACTAAAACACCACAACCGGGAAAGTAATAGTCGGGGCTTAAGGTTGCAAAGATTACAAAGTCAATATCAGCCGCGGTAATTCCGGCTCTTTCAATCGCAATTTTTGCAGCTTCCGCGCCCATTGTAGCCGTGGTTTCTTCAAAACGTTTGGCATAGCGCCGCTCCTCAATGCCGGTGCGCGCCTGTATCCATTCATCGCTCGTATCCATTAAACGGGTAAGCTCTTCATTGGTTACAACCCTTTCGGGAACATAGCTCCCGATACCTGCTATAATTGTTTTGCTCATAAAATAACTAACGTTAATGCACAGCAATATAATAAAAGTGTTTGTTTTGAAACTGTTTCTTTTCGTAATTGCTTTTTAAAATGGCGCTGTTGGCTTAGGAATATATCCGAACATCTGTTCCGGCCTTCTGCAGTAGCGGCTTTGCCGGCTACTACTGCCAGTCCGGCAGCCTTTCAACTAACGACCAAAAATCGTCTCATACCGGCGTTTCTCTGCTTGCGTGCATAACATTTTTTTAAGCGGCAGCAATTTTATATTGGTTTTGAAGTTTCACGATATTATCCCATTGCCGATTCATTTTTATGGTGCGCAGTCAAAGCATGTGGGTAGCGCCATCTTTAGTCCATAGTTGTCCGAAGCGTTTCATTCTGCATTGAGTTAATTTCTCTTCCGGTTATGACAACCGTTTGACACCTGCCGGGGTATGAGCGGATTGTATTTTTAAACCCCTGAGGTATTAACACCGCAAGGGTCTACCATCCAGTCTTTAAAAATATTATGCAGGGTGTGTGTGGAGGCCTGCGACGCCGTTAACTGATGGCTCCATGCAACACGCTTTGTAGTATCGGCGCCGGGGCCGTAATTTTTATATTCTGCATAAAAGGTTGTTGTTTCTGCAGCCGGCTTTCCCCAGTTATGCCAGCCTTCAGGCTTTATAAAACCCGGAAGGCTGCATTCAATAAAAACCGTTTTGGCATCATCCCGCCAGGGGCGGCCGAGATAATAGGAAACCCCCGTTTCACCCCTGATTTCGCAACCAATAAAAACATAACCAAAGGCTGCTTCCTTTGGCGTACTGGCTGCAGTGATATACCGGCCGCCCCTTTTGCAAAAAATGATGCAGTTTCTAAAAACAGCCGTTGCAGCACCAAAAATAAAATCGGTGGTGCCTTCAATATAACAGTTTTCATAATACTGGCGGCTGCTGAAACCGCTGCCCTGGGTGTAAAGGGTATCCTGAAAACCTAAAAACCTGCAATTTTTAAAATGAGCCTTATCCCCCGAAACCCGGACGGCCACGGCCTGCCCTACAGGACCCGCGCTGTTTTCGAATGTGATATTTTCTGCCATAAAATTATCGCCGTAAACAAAAAACGAAGAACTGCCGCTGGTACCAATATTTTGTCCATTCTCATTTTTTTTGTCGGCAAAATCATCGTAGGTTAAAATAACGCCCTCCACACTTTCACCCAAAAACTTTACGTTTTGTTTTGTTGCAGGCAATATGAGTTTTTCTTTATAAGTTCCGTTTTTAATAAATAACACGGTTGGCTGCCTGTTCGAATCCTTTACAGCATGAATTGCTTCCTGAACGGTTTTAAAATCACCGCTGCCATCCCGCGCTACAATAAGCACCACGCCTCCGGCGGCTTTTGGCCCTGACAGTTTTTTTGTGTTTGTACAGGATAGGCCCACGGCAATTGCAAACAATAAGATGAGGTATACTGGACTTTTAAACATCAGATTTTTACTTTTTGTGTGAATGATGTTCTACTGCTTCGCTGCCGCCCTGCCTTTGGCGGCTGTTAGTTTTTCCGGGCCACACAAATGGTTTTGAAGGTTGTTGGTACCAATCCCGTTCACCCGGCAGGTTAGGATTGGCAGCGGCAAAAATATTTTCCAAAGTATATGCCCCGGCCTCCGGGTTCGTTAATTGTTTACTCCAGGGCACGCGCTTTGAAGGGTTCGCGCCGGAGCCGGTGCTCTTGTATTCGGCATAAAAAACGGTCTTTTCATTTTCTTTGTTACCCCAGTTGTCCCAACCTCCGGGTACAATTGCTGCGGTCATTTGCGAGCGAATGAAAACCGTTTTAGCATCGGCACGCCAGGGACGGCCGAGAAAAATTTTTGTGGCTTCTGCTGCCGCCAGTATTTTGCAATCCAAAAAAACAAGCCCGAATTTTTTACCGGGCGTAGTACTTGCGGCGGTGATGTAGGAATTTGTTTTTCCCCTGATGGTGCAGTGCTGAAACACGGCCGTGGCCGGGCCGAAAATAAAATCAGTAGTGCCCTCAATATAACAATCAACAAAAAGCTGCCTTGCTGTTTCACCGCCGTTGAAAATTGTATCCTGGTCGCCCAGGAACCTGCAGTTTTTAAATACGGTTTTATCAGCATCAACGTACAGCGCCACGGCCTGGCTCACGCGGCCGGCATTGTTGGAGAAGGTAATATTTTCTGCCCTGAAGCGGTTCCCCGAAATTTTAGCAGTGTAAGACGTAAAAGTGGTGAGTTTACCGCGGCCGGAATAATCGTTAAACACAATAATGGTGCTGTCGGCATTTTGCCCGATGAATGTTACATCGGTATTATTTGCGGGTAGTTCTATCTTCTCGTTGTACACACCGTTTTTGATGTACAGAGTGATGGGCGCCAGCGGGTACACGCGCATGGCGTCAATGGCGTCCTGAATATATTTGTAATCACCGCTGCCATCCCCGGCTACGGTGAATGTGTACTGATATTGCTGCGGGTTGGAGGTTTGCGCCTGCGCAAAATGGCAGGTACCCATCAATAATATAAAAATGATGAGCCGGGCAGCATTGACCCTGATTGGGTTTACAACCTGCCGGTACAATTGGCGGGCGCGGCGCCCCACATGGCTTCCGGGAATTGCTTCCTGTTCCCGCGTCAACAATTTTCTCTTGTTCATGTTCTACATTTATCGCGTTAATTCAAAAAAGGGGACTTGCTTGAATACTTTATTCGAAATATTTATTTGCCGGCACATTAAAAACTTTCTTTAAAAATTCATCAATATAATTCACCGTTGGGGCAAACCAGGGGTTAAATAAGATGAATGAATGCGGGCTGTTATCAAAGCTGTGCACTTCGTTGTAGATTTTATGATCATCTAAAATTTTTATATAATCATTTCTGCCGGCATGCATTCTTGCTACCGCGCTATTGATGAATAAAGTAGGAACAGAACTTTTTCCGGCATAAGTGAGTGGTGATGCCTTTTCCCATAATTCATAATTTTCTTTTTTGGAATACCCAAACCAAAGTGTGGCTGCCGATTTTCTTTTGCTGTCATCACCTTCTCCTGATTCGGGATGCACGAAGGACAAAGTTCCGTCAAGGTCAATAATGGCATTGACTTTTGATGAACTATTTTTATGGCAAGCATTGCCATCAAAAGCTGCAAGCCCGTTGGTGTTGCCAGCCAACGCAGCTAACTGCCCGCCCGCCGAAAACCCGGCGACCACAATTTTATCCAAATCAATTTTATATTTTTTTGCATTGGCACGCGCCCATTTCACGGCCGACTTTACATCATATATTGCGGCGGGATATAAAGCTTCAGTAGAGAGCCGATACTCCGGAGTAAAAACGGTATAACCCAGCGCTGCCAAATGCTGCGCCAGCGGGTGGTGCTGCAACCTGCTGCCACTTCGCCAGCCGCCGCCATGAATCATAATGATGGCTGTTCTTTTATTTTCAATTTTTTTGGTGGGATAAAAAACATCCAACCTCAACTTTCTATCGTTGATATTACAAAAAACGATATTGTTCTTTTCCCTGATACCCGGCATTTTTCTTTTTTCAACTAAAGAGATGTAGGGATGAACCTTTAATTCTTTTTGATAAGCAGACCAATTGGCATAGGAAGTATCAGGGATGATCGTGAGGCCCTGCAACGATTGGGCGGGAACTTGTGTTCCGGTACAAAATATTACAATCAGCAATAATAACCTTACCATTTATTTCAGTTTTACAATCCTGTCGGCTAAAGCGGGTAATAGGGTTTTAATGTCCGCTAAAACCAATTGCGCAATTAATCGCGCGCCCAGTTCATTAAAATGCGTGTTGTCATTTTTTCCTTCGGGATAATTGGGATGCTCGCCGGGTTTCAGTTGCAGAAATAAAAGTTTAGAAGTTTCTTCTCCAAAGGATTGGTACAACTGCCTGCTTTTTAGGTCAAGGTTAATGACCGGCACTTTTTGTAAAGCGGCTACCTTTAGCACCAGTGGCGTGTATGTGGCGTGCGTTGCCTGTGCTTCGCCGTTAGTAAATTTTCTTCGTGATACGGGAGTTATTAAAACAGGAATGGCCTTTTTATCACGGGTTTCTTTAATAAATTTTTCAAGGTTGGCCATGTATTGTTCAGGTGTGGTATAGCGGTCTTTTTTTTCAACCGATTCATCATTATGCCCAAACTGGATGAAAACATAATCGCCGGGCTGTGCATCATCCATGATCTTTTTCCACCAACCCTCGGTGATGAACGTTTGGGTGCTCCTGCCGTTTTGCGCAAGGTTTACCACGGTTACGGTGCTGTCCCAAAAATGAACGAATGGCATGCCCCAGCCGGTTTCAGGGTAGGCGCCCAACCGTTTTACAGACATAGTGGAATCGCCTGCCAGGAATATTTTTATTTTCTTCTTTTGGTGCAACATGACAAAAGAGAATAAAAACGGCAATATCCAAAACAGTTTAAATAAGCGCATTATTTACATTTTATGGTTAAATTTGCTGAATAAAAATCTTCTTTAATGGACAATACTTTTGTTATAACGGTTACGGATAATAAGGCCCTGAAATTGCTAAGGGACCTTGAAGAGCTGAACCTGATAAAAGTTATTAAAACGGGTTTTACAGCTCCGACGACAAAGCTATCTGAAAAATACAAAGGCATTATTAGCAAAAAAAAGGGAGAAGAACTTGATGCCCATATCGGGCAAATGAGAACCGAATGGAACAGTATTTAATTGATACAAATGTTGTTTCGGGGTATTTGTCTGCTTCCTTACCAGTAGCCGGATTGACGTTATTAGACAAAATAATTGATGCGATACCCAAAATTTCTGTCATTAGTCAAATTGAATTGTTAAGCTGGGAAACAGATAACGCTACTGCTATTAATGTAGAGAATTTTATCTCAGATGCATCAATATTCAACCTTACTCCTGAAACCATTATATCTTGTGTACAGTTACGCAAAAAAAGAAAAATAAAAATTCCGGATGCAATTATTGCGGCAACCGCATTAGTACACAACTGCACTCTTGTCACAAATAACGAAAAAGATTTTTCAAATATCAAAGACCTTAAAATTATAAATCCGTCGAAACTACCTCACTAAAGTATTTAAATACACCTCAATATTCGTATAATTTTTATCGAGCGAATACGTTGATGCATCTGTTTTGTCTTTCGGGTTTAACCCGTTTTTAATTTCCCATTCATCCGGCATGCCATCTTTATCAGTGTCAACGGGTGCTGCGGCAGATTTCAATTCAGGCCATGCATTTACTGTTTTTTCATACGCAGTTTTTGCAGGGTAACCTCCCTGTACATCAATGATGTTGCCCGTCCGGTTTTTTACATCGTTAATAATCCGCTGATCCAGGGTATCCCTTGCGGGAAGGGATGCCCCGGCGTTTTTTAAAACTGATTGAAAAGCCTCTTCTGCTTTTTGCAAAGGGATGGCAACAACCAAATGTGGTTTATCAACGACGGTAGCGCGTTTTTCTTCTTCCGTTCCCTTATTACCCATAATAATACCGCGCCAGTTGTTTTTGGAAACATCGGGTGCGCCATCCACATAGTTGCCGTTCACAAACCATTTCCCGAAAGGCACTTTTAATTTTTCTTCTTTATTGGGATTTACAATTCTGTACCGCACACTTTTGTTGGTTGAGGGGCCATATTTGTAATAGTTGTTTACGATATTGTAATTGCCGCCTTCACCTCCGTACACGTTGTTGTGCCCCCAGTTGTATATCACGTTATTTTGAAAGTCGGCCAGTTCGGTTGCTGCACCCAGCCTGGTACCATTGAAGCGCGGCGTGCGGCTATTGCAATGCGCTATTAAATTATGGTGCGCACTAAAATGTGTTCCACCCCAAATACCACCGTAACCGTGATGCTCAAAATCTTTATCACCGTCCTCAAAATGATAAGAATCATTCAAGGGCTCCGAAATTATATTCCACTGCAGGGTTACGCTATCGCCACGATATACGCTGAAGGCCTCGTCCGTACTCCAACTGATGCTGCAATGGTCAATAATAATATTTTTTCTGCCCACGGCATTTAAGGCATCATCACTGCCGGCGCCATCCACCATGCCTGTATTTTGATAGCGGTCGCCCATTCTGAAACGCAGATAGCGGATGATTACATTGTCGCCTGTAACTGACACAGGATGGTCTGCCACACAAATACCATCGCCCGGAGCTGTTTGCCCGGCAATGGTCACATCGCCTTTAATATTGAGTTTGCTTTTTAAATGTATGGTACCCGAAACGGTAAATACAATGATACGTGGGACGCCCGCTGAAACTGCTTTTCTCAAACTTCCTTCACCCTCATCATTTAAGTTGGAAACGATGCGGACCTCGCCACCACGGCCACCTGTTGCGAATTTGCCAAAGCCTTCTGCACCGGGAAAAGCGATGGGGCGATCATCATTTACTACGGGAACGGCAATCGTTTTTTGCTGCGCCGCACATGCTGCCATTAAAGTTGAAAAAATCAGGAAAGCTATTAATAGTCTATTCATCTAGTAGGTAACGGTCAGGCGGAGACCGTCAGGCCGTTATTTTTGTCCGTCAGTTATAGCCTTTACGAGGCTGTTGAAATATACTTCAATATTATCATAAGCGCTACTCAGTTCTTTACCGTTTGCGTTGGGTACTTTGGGATCGAGTTTGTTCGCAACTTCCCAGGTATCGGGCATTCCGTCGCCGTCAGTATCCAGCGGCGCGGTGGCCGTTTGCAACAGCGGCCAGCCGCCCACATCCTTTTGTGTATCAATGATACCGGGCAGGCCTGTTACGGAACCTTTATACATTGCCGTACCCGTTCTTACCTCATTGACAATTCTCGAGTCAACCGCATCTCTTTTAAAAGATGCTCCTGCGTAACTAAGTACCAACTCATAAGCCTGTTGCGCAATGTGATTTGGAATAGTAGTGCTGCTAAATGGCACAGATTTTTTAACCATTGCTTCCGTAATACCTGCATCATAATCCACTGCGCCGCTCCAGTTATTTGCCGTCACAGTCGGGTTACCCTCAACGTAATTTCCGTCAATGTAAAATGTTCCGTAGCCCGGCGCATACACCAATGGGTCCGGCGCACCGGTAGCATTATCCTTCGATACCTGCATGATGCGTTTATTTCTGTTAGTAGGCGTTGCCGGCCCGGGTTTGTAGTAATTATTCACGATATTGTATTCGCCATTTTCACCTCCATAAGCGCTGTTGCTGCTCCAATTGTAAATAACATTGTTTCTGTAGTCAACTTTATCAATACCAAACTTCCCAATGCCTGTTCCACTGCCGCTGCTGTAGCGTAACCCTCCGTCAAACCTGGGGTTGCGGCTGGTATGATGGGCAATTAAATTATGATGAAATGTGGCGGGGGACCCCCCCCAAATACCGCCATAGCCGTGCGCCCCTTTCGAATGGCCGGAGTTGTTCATGCTTTCAGTAATCATACACCACTGCAGCGTAAAATTTTTGTTGTGATAGAAAGAGGCAGTTTCGTCAATCGACCAGCTTACTGAACAATGATCAATGATACAGTTCTCGACGTCACGGCCCCAAATCGCATCGGCCTCTATCGTGGCCACATTGGTATCTCCCAGCCTGAACCTCATGTAACGGATGATAACATTGTTAGCGGCAATGTTCACTTCATTATCCTGAATACAAATACCATCGCCGGGAGCGGATTGCCCTGCGATAGTGACGTCGCCATTTTTGATTTGTAGCCTTGATGTAAGCCTGATGTTGCCCGATACTTCAAAAACAATCATTCTTTTACCCGTTTGATTGATCGCATCCCGCAGGCTGCCGGGGCCCGAATCGTTCAGATTAGTTACCTTAATAACTCTGCCGCCGCGGCCGCCGGTCACATCTTTTCCTGCACCTTCGGCACCGGGGAATGCAAGAGCTGGTTCCTGAACCTGTACCGGTTTTTGCGGCGCAGAAGGAGCAGGATTATCAGTACCGGACCTGGAGCAGGAGCCAAGGCCAAATAAAAAAATGAATAATATCGTTATAACATTCCTCATATAAAACCCGCATTTGCAAAAATTGCAGGCCGGAGTACAGCCTGCAATTAGTTTGTTCAATATTTTAAAATTCTTTTACTGTAATAAGCTCTACGTCACAATTCTCACGTGCGCCTATTATTATTTAATTATTGAACCCATCTGGGATCACCTATTCCTGCAGCTTTCAATTCAATATTACTTACCGTGAAATTACCTGTTGCCGGATTTGCAAAGCCCGGATCCAGTGTGGTATAAACACCCCGGTCAGAGTTTGTTACTGACGTGGAATAATAATTAGGCGCCTGGAAATAGTTGTTGTTGCCCCTTTCAGTAACATTCGTTGCCGACTGGTTGGTAAACTGCCCGTTTGAACCGGCAATGATATTTTTATTAAACTTAATTTCATGAGAACCATTCGCCAGCCTTATGTACAGCACCCTGTTGGAGGTTCCCTGGCATATATTAAAGAAGGTATTATTATTGATGGTAATAACACTTCTTACACCGGGGAAGTTGGTGGTTCCGCCTGCATCCATTCTGAAGAAATCCCTGGCCGTTGCGCTATTAGAAACCGTATTGTTTATAAAGTCGAATTTATCGGCCAGCCCGTTTCTGAAATCTATAAAATCACCGCCGTTGCACTGTATATCCTGAATGATGTTTCCTTTATAAACGACTGAAGATATTCTGGTCGCACTGTTCACGTAAATAATCCCTTTTACATAATTCTTAATCGTACAATCTTCAATGCTTAAAGGTGCAAACACCGACCCGGCGGAATAAATGATCGCCTGATTGTCGTTCAGCGCACCCGTTCCATCCAGGATTAGGTCTTTCAGTTCCAGCCCCGCATTATCAGAAATGCGAAAAATGGTTCCTTTCAATACCGGTTTATCTGCCGGCCTGGCGCCTTTTATGGCAATAGATTTTGTAATGGCAATATCCTGTGTAATGTACTCGCCCGGCATTAATGCAAACACATCGCCTGCGTTGGCTGCCTGTAAAATAGCCGTAAGGTCGTCTCCGGGGTTCACTTGTATGGCTCCGCCCAAATCTATCAAAGTAGAAAATGTAGCGGTACCGCGTGTGCTAACGCCGCTTAACAATTTCGCGGTATAGGCGGTTTTGGGCGGTTAACCGGGTTTTTTAGGCTCGCCGGTTTGGATTTTTGGAGGAGGAAGTGGGTGTGGGGTATTTCCGGGGTGGAGCACTATTTTAGTAGCTGTTTGTGCCGCCTGCCGCCTGAGAGGTTACTGTTTTTGCTGAAGGTTGTTTTGTGTAACGGGGAAAAAAAATTTTTTATGATCTGGTGTGGAGGTGGAAGGCGGTCATTTTGTATCGTGCAATTCTACTAC
>Ga0066256_1001347_pt1 | contig 35089 bp, 32 predicted proteins | sample ThiBio_1000_biof_FD_87107 | JGI IMG/M metagenome (GOLD analysis project Ga0066256, IMG submission 87107) | Wastewater bioreactor microbial communities from Cape Town, South Africa - Thiocy_expt_1000_biof (version 2) | ecosystem: Engineered > Bioreactor > Thiocyanate-remediating >... | reverse complement strand
CGCAGAGCAATATTTAGATCTGGAAATTAAGTAATTTAGGACGAAGGTGAGTTCTTTGCAGAATTCGCCTTGTTTTTGATTAAGCATTTACAGTGGGCTGCTGATTTTGCTTAATCATTTTTAACATAATGTCTTTACCCATGGCCTCAACCATTTTCATAAATAGTTGGGGCTTTTTAACTTGTAAACGCCTTAAATCTTTATAATGCCAGTAGAGATATTCCACAGGCTCGCGAGCATGAATGGTGGCACTAGCCGTACCATCACTAAAATAACTCATCTCACCAATAAAATGATACCTGCCTAATCTAAGAACCGAATCCGGTAGCGTAATGTATACATAGCCTTCTGTTATCAGCAACAAATCTTCAACGGGGGCACCCTTTTCAAGCATCAATTGATTATAAGAAATACCGCGACGACTGAGTTTAATCAATTTTAAAAACTCATTTGTTGTCATCGTTTCGAAGAATTGATCTTTGATGGCTTGAAGTTCTTCATTTAGATACTGGGGAATCATATCATGAACTAATAACCCAATTTGTACAAAATTGACGATTAGAGAGGCTACTGCCCAGTAGACCATAGGCATTACTTCAACCCATAGCCCATAAGCGACAAAACAAAAATCGGATAAAGCAAAAATAATACGTATGAATAATACTTTACGAAAACTTAAACTTAAAAGAATTAAAATATTTCCGAGACTATAGAGATAATCCACTTCGATTCCTTGAAAATAACAGAGCCTGCGCATAAACAGAAAATTAAACTCTGATAAATTTAGTCTGACTTATTCATAATAAGTCAAAAAGTCTTTCATGCGCAGGATCTGCTGATAGCGATCCAGTTAAACCCTTTAATTGCAAACTCTTGTAAAGTGTTGCTTCAACGCATCTGTTTGCACAAACCAGTTTTAGTTTATTTAATACTATAATAAGTAATCTTTTCTTTTTTAAGTCTTTCTATTAACTTAAATTATAGCGATAAATGCAAGTAAAAAATAAGTAGGGTAAACTATGAATGAGGAAGACCACTTCCCTTCACCGGAAACAAGTGATAAGCAAGGCCTGGTTTATATTGGCGGCCCATTAACTCCAGAGCGGGTCTTATCCGCTTACCAGCAAGGGATTTTTCCGTGGTACTCTCCAGGTACACCTGTGCTTTGGTGGTCACCCAACCCACGCTTAATTATGCGCCCCCAAAATTTTAAAGTTTCACGCAGTCTTGCCAAGTCCTTAAGAAAACCATGGAGGTTTACTATAGATCAGGCGTTCAAGGAAGTGATTATAAATTGTGCAACAACTGCAGAGCGCGTCGATAACACCTGGATTACTCCCGAGATGATGAGTACTTATATCAAACTCCATGAAATGGGTTTTGCTCACTCCTTTGAGGTCTGGCAGCAAGAACGACTGGTAGGCGGACTTTATGGTTTGAGCCTAGGTCGTGCTTTTTTTGGTGAATCCATGTTCCATCTGGAAACCGATGCCTCAAAAATTGCTTTCTTTTATTTATGCGAGACAATGCGCGCCTGGCAGTTCGAGTTTATCGACTGCCAATTACCAACGCCCCACCTAATGAGCTTGGGTGCTCAAGTGATGCATCGACAAGAATTTTTAAGGCTACTGGAAAAGAATTTAAATAATTCTGATAAATTAAACTTATGGCCTCTGGATTAACGAATAATTTATTACCGTTGATTGCTATCCAAGGTAATTTGGCAGTATACTTTGCGAAAATTGATTTTCATATTGGAAATCGTTCATCATTTGTTAAATTATTAGGAGAAATATGGCTAAAGAAGATCATATAGAAATGACAGGTACGGTAATCGATACACTGCCCAATACTATGTTTCGCGTTGAACTTGAAAACGGTCATGTTGTTACTGCACATATTTCTGGCCGCATGCGTAAGAACTACATCAGAATTCTCACGGGTGATAAAGTCAAGGTCGAGCTAACTCCTTATGATTTAACCAAAGGCCGCATCATTTTCCGCGATAAAAATTAAAAAAACGGACATAAACTAAGCGATAATAATTGCATTACGCATAAGCTTAATCCTGCAAAAAATAATGAGTCTTAACCCCAAACCGCCCTGTTTGGGCGAGTAATTTCATAATCTATGCCTCAGGACTTTTGACATCCATGGAAGAGGGAAAATAGAGGATACCGTAATCATCTATAATTCAATCGATAAATAGTTTAAGCTCTTTGTTTGTATTTATGCATGGTGGAATCGAGATGCAGAATAATAAATCGAAGAAATTTGCTGTTATTGCCAACAAAAAGGCACGGAATGCACAAAAGATTAATAATTATACTGAGCGATTTGCTCAAGCACATTTAGAATTCGACCTTTTTTTAGTTGAACCGCAGCTGTTGCGTGACACGATTGACTCATGCCACCAAAAGTACCCCTTAGTTCTCGTAGCTGGTGGCGATGGGACAGTACGTACCGCAGCACAAATCTGTGCTCATTCCCCCTGCACTTTAGGCATTTTGCCTTTAGGAACCTTAAACCATTTTGCTAAAGAATTGAATTTGCCCATTACTCCTGATGAGATGATTGAAGCAATTAATGCTCACCACACCAAACAAATTGATTTGGCTAAGGTTAATGAATTCATTTTTGTAAATAACTCTTCAATTGGTTTTTATCCTCGTTTTGCTCAAAAACGAGATGAATTATCTAAAAGCTATAATAAATGGCTCAGTTATATTCCAAGTTTTTTTCAGGTATTAAAGCATCATCCCAAATACCAGGTCAGCTTAACAAATAATCAACTCAACATGACTTTTAAAACGTCATTTTTGATGATCAGCAATAACCTTTATTCACATAAATTCCCGTTAACAATTGAGCGTGAACGCTTTGATGCTGCAGAGTTAGGTATATATGTTTATAAAAAAGGTAAACTCAGCCTTAAAAAAATTATCAATCTCCTCTTTCGTCGCCCTCAGGACTTACAGATTGAAAAAACCTCGCTTCCCCTGGAGATAAAGGTACAACAACAGACTAAAATTAGGATAGCCCTTGATGGAGATACGGAGGAAACCAACAATCCCTTGTGCTACTCTATTCTACCTGGGGCATTAAAGGTGTTGGTGAAAAAATGATGAAAATAATGCATATTACGGATTTGCACTTCGGCTATCATCGCCAGGATATCATTGAGCCTTTTTTAAATGATGTCGCACGTTTAAAACCCGATTATGTCATTGTTTCAGGGGATTTAACTCATCGTGGTAAGAATGAACAATATCTCGAATTAATGGATTTTTTGCAAAGAATTAGGGCTCAAGTCATCATTGTTCCAGGAAACCATGATGTGCCCTGGAATAATCTGATTGCCCGTGCCTTTTATCCTTATTGGCGTTATAAGCGTTATGTGGCAGAGCTATTTCCTCAGCAGATTGAAACTAGTGAATTAACCATTTATGGAATCAATACAGTAAACCCTTTATATATAAAAGACGGCATTATGCGCCGTTCTGCACTCAATCGTTTGTCGCGATTTATGCGAAAAAATTCCGATAAGCGGAACCTTGTTTTTTTGCATCATAATTTTGACTATATTGCGGGTTTGCACAAACCCCTTCGACACTATCAAAAATTTGTTCGCTATTTAAAAAATAGTCCGATCCATATGGTTTTTACCGGTCATTTGCATTATGCAAATATTACTATTCTTGAGAAAAATGACCATAAACCTTGCCTCCTGCTTCATGGCGGTTCCCTTTTATGCCAGAGGAGTAAAGATAAAAAAAACAGTTATTACTTCATTGAATTAGATGGCTCACAGTGTGCTATTCAATGGCGTGTATTTGGTGAAAATCAATTTACCACCCAGCAACATTTCGATACCGATTTTTCCCAAAATAGTAAGGGTCAACAGGTCAATTTTGTTGCTTAAAATAGCGACTTATAATAAAGAATCTCTTTGAGTAGAGCGCTTCCTTCATAAAACTCTTCAAGTTTAGTGTGATTGGAAGCGGTAAAACCTAGTGCTTCATAAAAATTTCTCGCTAATATATTAGCTTCCAAAACCCATAAAGCAACTGAGACAAAATCTTGTTTTTTTAATTGATTCAAGGCAGCAAGGCATAACTGCCGACCAATCCCTTGACGCCAGTAATCAGGGTGCACGTAAATTGCACTGATCTCGCCGAAGTGTTTGTGCTGCGGAAGCGCATTGCGCAATGGGCATATACTCACAAAACCCACCGTGCGATCAAGCTCTTCAGCCAGAATAACGGTAACTCCGGCGCTCAGAAGATACTCCCACTTATGTAAGCGCTCAGAAAAAGAAAAGCGGTCTAAAATATCTTCAGGAATAAAATCGTGGTACATTTTTTGCCAGGAGATGGCATGAACCGATGCAATTTTCTCAGCATCAGCTATGCTAGCTAACCTCAGGCACGTATTTTTGAGGTGATTCATATCAGAAAATCACTATCGATATTGATTTATTTATTTTAACCGTTATTGTCTGTGTTTGAAAATTTTTTTATTAATTTATGCGTTTCAGTATTAATCTGCGGACATAATTTTCATATAAAAGACATTTTAATCAAATTTTATTCAATTAAATAGTTTTTTATGCTAACATCTAAAAGCGATAATCGGGCATAGGCCTCGATATAGACTTAGGACGAATCAAGGAATAAAAATAATACTCATAAGATTCAAGGATGTTGAGAATAAACTATATAGGAAAGTCACATACCATGAAAAAGAAACATGTCATTGCACTTGTTAATTCGCCAATTAATTCGCAAAAATCCATGGATAAAATTGTAACAAAACTGGTTAAAGGGTTAAAGGATAACCTGAGTCTTCTTAACGAAGATTACGGCTCTCCAGAAGATCAGGAAAAAATTACAATAGTTCATTTTGTCTTAATAAAAAACCCTACCCTTTTAGTAAAATTACTAAAGGAAATGCCTGAACTGCTCAACAAGAAATACGAGATTAAAACCTCAGAAGGAACCGAACAGTGCACAATAGTGCATTTTCTTTTAACAAAAAAGCCTGCTTTTTTAATTAAACTATTAACAGAAAAAGAGGTTGATTTAACAAAATTACTTGCCGGAGCAGATGCTAAAGGACGAACGTTTCTGCATTGTTTAGCAGATGCTCCCTTAAATAAGGAGGATATTAGTGAATTAAGAATTATCATTAAAACACTCCTTGAAAATCATGCGTTCAGTATTAACGCGATAGCGAATGATGGGGATAGCGCTCTTCATAAGTCCGTAAAGGCAAAAAATGTTCTCTTTACCGAGCTTTTATTCGACCTTGGCCGCTTGGATATTAATCTCACGAATAGAGAGGGCCTTAAGGCCATTGATCTTTCCTTAGATAATCCTGAACTGTATCGAATATTTATCCGTTATTTAAATAAATCCGAACGCGATGAAAATCTCACATATGTAAAAAGTACTCCCGTTTTCCAATCCTTTGATTCCGATTATAAATACCCCAGTCTGCTCGTAACTCCTCGCACTAATCTTTCCAGTGATCGAGAACAAAAAAAATTACGTAAACATAATAAACAAAAATCAACGACCGCATTGCCTCGTTCCCAAAATTCCTCCGGTTCAAAACGCAATCGCAGTTACTCTGGTATTACCTCGGATGATACCGCCCAAACCTCAAGCACCAGCGGTTCTTCTGAATTATCCAGCAATTCAAATCAATTTTCCGAAGAATGGAGTGAACGAGATCCGAAATTTCAGCCGCTATCTGCGGTTAATTTTAGCTTTAAGTACAAAGAATGGAGTGAAGCATTTAAGCAATCAACAGCAATAATAACCAACGAAATCTTACAGGATTTTGCAAAACTCTCCAAAGAATACATATTGCCGGATGCTATTAAAGAGATTGCCACACTGAATAGGTCCACATCAGAGCACCTTACCTATCTCTTTATCACGAATTATTTAAACTCAGTGGTTCAGGGAAAAAAGGCGGATGTTTTTAGAAAGCTTGACCGCATCCCAAACTATTTTATTTACGCCACCTTAAACCAACCTGATGATGTAGTATTGGGAAATTCTCAGCCAATTACATCAACTCCTAATTTTGAAGCGATTGATTTAAGCTATTTAAATCTTGAAGAAAATGAAAGAAGAAAAAAACTAATCAATTACCTATGGGTTATCTCTGCATGCCAGCATGAGGAAAATGGTACAATTCAGCGAAGATTCAATAAGAAGAAAATCGCAGATATCACTCTTGGATTACTTACGGAATTTAGTATCCTTGAAATTTGTCGTGCAACAAGAAACATTTATAAACAATTAGATAACGATCAGAAAATATGCGCAAATTTGATTATTATGTTCGCCACAATTTTCTACTATCGTGAAGCCGGTGAATTGCCTGCTGATGTACAAATCCAAATTGATTTTATCATTAGTTTAAATAACAAAAGCGATTCTTTGGACTCCCCTCGTAAATCAACAGATACGATATCACTCAAATACCAAATTAAAGAAATAATGGAAAATATCGTATCTAAGTGCCTTATGATTGATCAGGAAATGCCGACAGCAAATGAAGTTAAAGATAATGATAAAAAATTTAAAAGAGATTCTTTGCAAGTAGACCACGAAATACAAAATTTCAAAACCATAAGCTCACTTTATGATCAGCTAGCATCACCAGAAACATTAGTGGATTTCAACCAACTTGTTACAAAAGCTATTGCCACTGATGATGTCCATGCTCAGTTTGAACTCACGGGACTTGTTGCACGGGAAATAAAGAAATTAACGATCACGATGTATCAGGAGCTTAGATTTGCCGACCTGACTAATGAGAATTCAGTAATTTTAATGAATTATACTAATGCTCTGGAAAAATTAAGAAATTATTTCACAGATAAAATTTTAAGTGATAACAATCCTTATAAAGCGCTCAATTTTCTTTTAGAACTATCAAAACACATCCTATCAACCGACTCTAAAGAGTTTCCAGATTTGAATTTTATTTATGAAATATATGCCATTTTAATCAGTCCAGAAATTTATAATCTACCGGACTTTGAGAAACTGGATAAAGAAACTATAAATGAAATCCAGAAGATTACGTGTCCTTTAAAAAACAATGCAAACCATCATGAATTTTATAAGAAACACTCGCGCACCTTACCGCAAATCTCCTTCACTAAGAAATCGATTATCGCTGCTATTGAAAGTAACGATGATAAAATAGAACGTTATGAAGCGATGGGTAAAAGCATCACTCAATTCCTGGAAACAAAATGTATCACCCTAGGCAAATTTATTTATCAAACAAATATAATGAGCCTTCTGGAATCATACCAAATTGTCAGTATTGAACAATTACAAGAAAAAATGCTCACACACTGTGCCCCCTCAGCAATCGATTTAAATGAAGCATTGCAATTTAATGAACTTCTTGGGCTAATTGATAAAAAATATTTGTCGAAAGAAATTGTCCCTGGAGCAATTAAAAATTTTCAGTACATCTCACCTAAAAAATTAGCACTTAAATTAGTGGAAATTTTCTCTGAGCAGGTCAATACCTTTACAACAGAAGAGAAAGACCAGTATTACAAACAATTAGATAAAATGATTAATAAAATATTCATGAACAAATCCATTGATTTGACAAAAAACGAAATGATTGAAGTTCGTAACAAATTGAAACAGTTTAAAACCCAAATTAAAGGGAGTAAAGAATCAAACTTTCGCCGAGAATTTATGCATCACGCGCGACATACTTTGGCAACACCCATAATATCCAATGAGACCAAAGAAAAAAATGATCATCTACCATCTATGGTGATTAATTTAAACAGCTATTCTGAGAATATTTTCGAGTTACTTCAGCAAATTAATACCCTATGTCAAGAGAAAGAATTTAATCCAGAATTTCTCTATAATCGTGAGAAGTTGGAAAGTATCTTACAACTACCCTCCTGTTTAATTGCTATGATGCAAAAAAATTTGCATCAGGACCCCCTATCAGAAGAAAACCGGAATATTGTTTTAAGACAAGTTGAAAAACTTCAAGAGATTGTTCCCAATATCTTAAGCTCTTGCCACCAAAAAAATGCTCCCTCTCAAGAAGAGACTGATCAGATAATCAAGGATATTAATCATTTAAAAGATCAAATTTCCAATGCAACTGAGCCAATGCACAGTCCTCCTCAGAACTCAGGTTTGACTATCGAAGATGCTAGAGCAAGGTTCTTCCATCACCATCATTCTTATTCAGAACCAACAAATATTGTTGCATCGAACACGAATCAAAGTCCAAGTCAGAGTAACGACTAGTACAGCTATAGAAGGCACAATATTTTTTGTGCCAGAGCTGCATTAAATTATTTATGGATGGTGGAACTTTCGAAAATGAGGGTTAAGCTACCTTTTCCTCAAAAGAGTTAAGATTGCTTTTCAGGATAGAAAATTATTGTAGTGGAACAAAAAATAAGCGCAAAAGAACCCAATACGATTATTTGATCGTGTAAAGATAGTAAACAGAATTAACTTTAATGAATTATCTTAATCCACAATTTTTGCCATTATGTAACCAATACTCGTAGCGACAATCAAAGCAACGAGAGGATTGCGCTTCACTTTAACGAAGAGCGCTTCGGCCTTTTCATCTAGGGGATTACCGAAGGAACTACCATTCTGTTGTTTGTTCTCTTCGACGGTGATTAATAGTTCGGATTCCTGGAGATTTTCTTCTTTCATCTTATGCTCCTGTGTAGATTATTAATAAAGTGTAAGCAGCAATGCTGCTTACACGAGTATCAATATTACTTCTTCATTAAACGAGAGAGGATAAAACCAACTCCTCCAGCAATAAGAAGAGAAGATAATGGGTGACGACGAACTTTACGGATAAGTTCGATGCTGTATTCTTCCATTGTGGACTCTAATGCATCCAGACGTTCTTTTCCGCCTTCGTATAAATCACTGGCTTTTTCTTTTACGCGCTCGGCAGTCGATCCCATTTTATCTTTAACATCATGATAAGTTTCGTTTACTTTATCTTTAGTTTGATCGAGTGTGTGTTTCACATCTGATTTCATGTTCCATGTATCCATGACTCTCTCCTTGATGATCGTTTGATAAATGTTAATCATTGCCTGTTCGGCATAATCTTATTGAGTATAGACGATTTACTTGAGAACAACAGCTGAAGCTAGGCTTCTCAGAACATGTATTTTATACACCGTACGATAAAGAAAGATAACATTTAGGCATCCGAGCCTTTTTATTATCTTTTACCTTTATCGTACGGAAAATGGTGATAGCTAACGATAAAGGTTGCTTTGATTATTCAACGCGACCTGCGTCACTAACTAAAGCAACATCTTGTGCTTTAAGACCTTTAGGCCCTTTATCAAGCACAAAGGTAACTGGATCATTTTCGTGAAGCGTTTTGAATCCAACACCCTGTATGTCCTTGTAATGCACAAAGATGTCATCGCCGTGCTGATTAATAATAAATCCAAATCCTTTTTTTTCATTAAACCATTTCACATGGCCTGTCTCTCTTTGCGACATTAGATATCCCCTTTGTCCTATAAGCTTAACTTTTTAACCAGTTATAGATGCTTATCTTCACGCAACCCGATAGTGGTAAAAGAAATTAACTCACTAATAAGACAACTGCGTTATAATAAACATTTAACTGTACAATGAACCCTGTACAGTAAGATTAGCATAACAGTTTTTTATTGATTGTTAAGGACTTTTTATATAATTCTTAATAATTATTACAAGTTTGAATTATCGAAAAATCACTATGAATGATATAAAAACATCTTTTATAAAATTAGCGCTTGACTGCGGTGTTTTGAAATTTGGTCATTTTACCTTGAAGTCAGGCAGAATAAGCCCTTACTTTTTTAATGCCGGTTTATTCTACCAGGGAAAAGCCTTAAGTCAGCTTGGTCAGTTTTATGCACAAACACTCATAAATCATCAAGTTGAATTTGATCAACTTTTCGGACCCGCTTACAAAGGCTTACCTCTAGCCACCGCCACAGCTATAGCGCTGGCGCATGAAAATCTCGAAGTTACCGTAACTTTTAATCGCAAAGAGATAAAAGATCATGGCGAAGGTGGACAATTAATCGGTGCCTCGTTAACGGGACGCACAATCATTATTGATGATGTGATTACTGCAGGAACCGCCTTTCGTGAATCCCGTGATTTAATAAAAAGTAATGGCGGTATTTTAACCGGTGTACTCATCGCTTTAGACCGTTGTGAACGTGGTGAAGGGAAAACCTCAGCCGTCATGGATATTATCAACGAGGGCATTGCGGTCTATTCCATCATTAATTTTTTTGATTTATTAGAATATCTGGAACAGCATGGGCATCCAGCAGAAATCAAAAAAATGCGCACTTATCACACTTTATATGGTGTTTAATCTGTAATTTATCTTGACGAAATAAACAAGATCACTGTAGCATTGTAATTATGTTCTACTACACTAATACATTATCATGAAATTACATAACACCTTAAAACATTCTGACCTCGTGGCCCTAATGCATGCTATTTCACTTATTCGCAACAAAGAGGAAGCGCTGCAATTTTTTACTGATTTATGTACACCTGCGGAACTGGAGGCGATGGCCGATCGCTGGCAGGTTGTTCCATTATTACGCCAAGGAATCCCTTATCGAACTATAAATGAGCAAACAGGTGTAAGCGTGACTACCGTTACCCGTGTAGCTCGTTGTTTAACATTTGGTACTGGTGGGTACCAATTAATTGCCGACCGCGCGGAGGAAACGTGAATAATCGATTGAGACTTGCTTTACAAAAGAAAGGCCGACTGGCTGAGGAATCTCTCACTTTGCTTCAACAATGCGGATTAAAATTCCGCATCAAACCCAATGCGCTCATCACTCATATTGAAAATTTCCCCATTGATTTATTGTTTGTTCGCGATGATGACATCCCTACTTTGGTTTTAGACGGTTTATGTGACGGCGGCATTGTTGGTCAAAATATGCTGTATGAATCTTCGTTGGCCCAGCCACCGCTAAATGATTGGGAAGTTATCGCCCCCTTAGCTAAATGTACTTGCCGCCTGTCAATCGCTGTCAATGATACATTTTACTATAAAGATATATCTGACCTAAGCGGGAAACGTATCGCTACAAGCTATCCCAATTTACTGCAGCAATATCTACAAGCAAAACAAATAAAAAGTGAAATCCTTACTCTTTCAGGCTCAGTTGAGGTAGCACCACGCATGGGCATGGCGGATGCAATCTGTGATTTAGTCTCCACCGGCCAAACTTTGGAAGAAAATCAGCTTAAAGAAGTTGAAACCATCATGCACAGTGAGGCCGTATTAATTAAAAATAAAAATACGCACTCATTTCCAGAACTCTTTACCCTGCTTGCACGCAGAATAAAGGCGGTTCAACAAGCATTAGAACGAAAATACATTGTTTTCCATGCACCCTTTGTTGCGCTTTCTGCAATTGCCAAGCAACTCCCCGGGGCTGAAGCACCTACTATTGTCCCTTTACCCCATTGCACAGAAAAGGTTGCGGTCCATGTGGTCTCAACCGAGCGAATTTTTTGGAATACTTTAGAACGCATTCAACAACTGGGTGCCAGTTCAATTTTAGTATTACCCATAGAACAAATGTTGGAGTAGATGCGATGTTGACTATAAAAATTTGGGACTGTTTAACCAAAGACGAACAAAAAGCCTGCTTAAAAAGACCAGTGCAGAAATATAAAGAGAGAGAACAGGCGGTGCAAGAAATTCTAATTCAGGTCCGTGAACAAGGTGATGCTGCCCTTTATGAACTCACAACTCGCTTCGACCAAGTTAATCTATCCTCAATTAGGACCTCGATTACAACAAAAGACTCATCTGCATTGCCGCTTAAAACGCTTAAGGCGATAGAGCAGGCCATTAGGAATATCCGCGCATATCACAAAACACAATTACCACAAACACAAAGGATGTCCCCCATCTCCGGAGTTACGATAACTACCGTATATAAACCGTTAAAACGCGTGGGAATTTATGTCCCTCAGGGTTTAATCTCTTCTTTATTGATGCAGGTAGTACCGGCACAAGTTGCCGGTTGCGCCGAAATTATTATCTGCACCCACCCGAATGCTGAGGGAGAAATTGCTGCATCCATTCGCGGTGCAGCCGCTTTATGTGGGATTGACAAAATTTACACACTGGGTGGCGCGCACGCGATTGCAGCAATGGCTTATGGTACAGAAACGGTTCCAAAAGTAGATAAAATATTCGGGCCCGGCAATAGTTATGTCACCCAGGCTAAAAATATAGTAGCCCAAGATCCTGAGGGTGCTGCGATTGACTTGCCTGCTGGGCCTTCTGAAGCAATGATCGTGGCAGGAAAAGAAGCCAATCCTGATTTTATTGCGGCAGATCTGCTCGCACAAGCAGAGCATGGTGGTGACTCCCAGGTCATACTCATTTGTGATAATGAAGGTCTTGCTCTGCGAGTTAATGAGGCACTTAGACAACAGGCCAAAAAGCTACCCCGGACACCTATTGTGCAGCAAGCCTTTGCACAGAGCTGCATTCTCATCAGCACGAACTTGTCGCAAACTTTAAAAATAATCAATGAATATGCACCAGAACATTTGCTACTTCAGGGGAGTGATGTAGAACCCCTAAGCGATCAGGTTCAAGCTGCGGGTACTATTTTTCGTGGTGCTTGGGCCGCTGAAGCTTTAGGCGATTATGCAACCGGCTCCAATCACGTGCTCCCGACCTACGGCTTTGCTCGCAATCATCGTGGTTTAAGTACCCGAGATTTTTTTACGGGGTTTACTGTACAAGATGTAAACCGACAAGGTTTAAAATCTCTTGCCGAGACCGTAATGACTCTTGCAAAAATGGAACAATTAACCGCACACGCTTATGCAGTGCAGGTGCGATTAAATGCATTGGAGGTAGGTCAATGTCTATAGTCAACCTTGTCCGAACAGATTTACAGCAAAAAATTTATGAGGCAGGCAAAAAACAGGCGCTCCCAATTCGTTTACATCTCAATGAACTGGCTTGGGAAATTCCCTCAGCCTTTGGTAGGCCGTTAAATCACTACCCTTGTCGCACGCTCTGGAATGAACTATGTGCCGATCTAGCGGGAAAATATCAGCTTCCGGTCGACTACATTACCCTCACTCGAGGTGCAGATGACGGCATTGACCTATTATTCCGATTATTTTTGCAATCAGGTTGCGATGGCATTTTGCAATGCTCGCCAACTTTTTTCATGTATGAGTTTTATGCAAATTTACAAGGCTGTCTTGTATATGATTGCCCTTTAAATCCTGAGGATAATTTTAAGTTTTGCATCAACCAAATTACAGCACAATGGCAAGCAACCTGTAAAATTATCCTGTTATGCTCACCTAATAACCCAACTGGAAACTCGCCCACCATAAATCAAATTCGTGAACTATGTCGTGTTTTTAAAAACCGTGCCGCTATTGTTATTGATGAGGCCTATATTGAATTCAGTGCCCAGGAAAGTGCTGTTTCGTTAATTGAGGAATGCGACAATTTAATTATCTTACGCACTTTATCAAAGGCTTATGGCTTAGCTTCCCTAAGAGTAGGCGCAGTGATTGCCCAGCCCGATATTATCGCAGCACTCAATCAAATCGCCCCACCCTATCCCTTATCAAGCATCGTCATGCAGCAGGCATTAAGTTGCTTAAAGCATGAGTCACGATTTAAAGCTTATTTAACCGCAACCCAAAGTGCCCGAGCCCAGTTATTCAGTGCATTATCACAGTGTGCGCTTATTGATAAAGTTTATCCTTCTGAAGCTAATTTTCTTTTAGTAAAGACTCGATACGCATCTACCATCAATCAAGCGTTAAGCAATGTGGGTATCAGCATCAAAAACTTTTCTCAACCTAATCTTCAGCATTACTTACGGTTTACCGTCGGAACACCTGCTCAAAATGAGCTCCTACTAAAAACACTAATGCTCTGTGAGGCTTTATGAACATTTTATTTATTGACCGAGATGGCACGCTCATTGAAGAGCCTCAAGATTATCAAGTGGATGCCTTAAATAAAGTGAAGCTTATGCGCGGTGTTATCCCGGCATTATTAAAGCTTCAAGAAGCTGGTTATCGCCTGGTGATGGTGAGTAATCAAGACGGTTTAGGTACCAAGAGTTTTCCGCAAGTCCAATTTTCAGAATGCCAGGATTTTCTAATAACGCTGTTGCAATCCCAAGGAATTGAATTCGACCAAATTTTCATTTGCCCCCATTTTGCCAACCAAAACTGTTCGTGTAGAAAACCGCAAATTGGGCTTGTTGTGGAATATATTAAAAAGAATGCCATAAATAATAGGGACTCTTGGGTCCTTGGCGATCGCACAACCGACCAGCAATTTGCACAGAACTTAGGTCTTAATTTTTGTCGCATCAGTCCAGAGACTCCATGGAGCGATTGTTTAAAACGCATTTTAAAAAAAACACGTAAGGCTAATATTTTGCGCGAAACCCAAGAAACAAAAATAGCACTTACAATCGATTTAGAGGACAGTGAAACGAAAACGTCTATCAATACCCCATTGCCTTTTTTTAATCATATGCTCGAACAAGTTGCCAAGCATAGTGGTTTTTCTCTGCAGCTCTCTGCAGCAGGTGACACCGATGTCGATGACCACCATCTGATTGAAGATGTAGCGATAATATTGGGTACGGCAATTAAACAGGCGTTGGGTGACAAACAGGGCATCGAACGTTACGGCTTTTTACTCCCCATGGACGAAGCATTAGTTTCCATCGCATTAGACTTAAGTGGTCGTAGCTTTAGTAAATTCTCAGGCCAGTTCACCCGCGAACAGGTGGGAGGTATTGCAACTGAAATGATCCCTCACTTTTTTTATTCTTTTGCCCATGCACTGGAAGCAACGCTACACATCACGATTGAGGGAAAGAACAACCATCATATGATTGAAGCCTGCTTTAAAGCTCTAGGCCGTGTGTTGAAACAAGCGTGTGCCTGTACGGGTATCAAGATACCCAGTACCAAGGGGGTTTTATGATTGCAATTATTGATGTAAGCGGTAATAACCTGGCTGCTGTGGTTAACGCCGTCAAACGTTTAGGTTATGCTGCGGAGTTGACTCACCAACCCAAAAAACTTGCCGCGGCAAGCCACATCATTCTGCCAGGAGTCGGTACGGCAGCCAGAGGTATGGCCGCTCTAAAACAATATAATTTAATTGAGCCCCTGCGTGCCACGTCCAAGCCGTTATTAGGCATTTGTCTTGGCATGCAGCTGTTATTGGATTATAGCGAGGAAGGTAATGTCCCCTGTTTAGGAATGATTCCAGGTTTTGCAAAACGATTAACGCCGCAAGCAAATATGCCAGTCCCCCATATGGGTTGGAACTCTTTGGAATGGATAAAAACCTGCCCCTTAGCCCGAGGTTTAAAAACTAAAAGCTGGATGTATTTTGTGCACAGCTATGCTTTACCCGTAACCCAAAATACCCTGGCTGCCTGCAGCTACAGCGAAAATTTTAGCGCCGTTATAAATAAAGATAATATTTATGGTATGCAATTTCATCCGGAAAAATCATCCGATGAGGGGCTCATTTTACTCAAGAATTTTTTGGAGCTTACATGAAACGAATACCCGCAATCGATTTACAGGCAGGGCGCTGCGTTCGTTTACGTCAGGGCCGATTTGATGATGTAGACGAATATGCAATTTCTCCTGTGCGTTATGCCAATCTACTCGCAGAAGCTGGTGCCGGTCATCTGCATTTGGTGGATCTGGATGGTGCACGGTTAGGTGTACTAATGCAATCAGATCTCGTGCGCACGATGGCCCAAAGTAATTTACAGTTACAAGTAGGTGGAGGAATTCGCTCTCTTGCAGCAGCTAAAGAATATATCGCCTTAGGGGTAAATTATTTAGTCATTGGCAGCCTGGCGATTACCCAACCTGATATAGCGAAACAAATGATTACAGAAATTGGCCTCGATAAAATTGTCCTGGCGTTTGATGTGCGTATAACTGAGTCGAGGATATATCCTGCAATCCATGGTTGGCAGCAAAATTCAACAAAAAACTTATGGGATATTGTAAAGGAGTATTACGAATTTGGCGTTAAAACCATTTTATGCACGGACATCGCCTGTGATGGTATGCTGCAGGGGCCTAATTTTTGGTTATACCAGGAAGCCGTTCAACGCTTCCCAAACATTCAGTGGCAAGCGTCAGGTGGCATTCGTCACTTGAAAGATGTAAAAGAATTAGAAGAACTTGGAGTGGACGCGGCAATATTGGGTAAATGTCTCTACCAGGAGCATGTTCCATTGACCCAATGGTTTCAGTCTCCCGTTGATGAAGGAGCAAATTGATGTTATGCAAACGCATTATACCCTGTTTGGATGTACGCAATAATCAAGTAGTTAAAGGCGTACGCTTCAAAAACCATCGCATTTTAGGCGAGGTGCTCCCCATGGCTAAATATTATTCCGACGCTGGTGCAGATGAGCTGGTTTTTTATGACATAACTGCGAGTGCAGAACGAAGAACACTGCACCAAAAACAAATTCAAGATATCGCCGCAACCATTAATATTCCCTTCACAGTTGCTGGGGGGATACGCACCTTGCATCAGGCTCGAGAATTACTTAAGGCGGGTGCAGATAAGGTTTCCATCAATAGCCCTGCGCTGGAAAATCCAGACCTCATTAACCAGTTGAGACAGGAGTTTGGCAGTCAATGTGTCGTAATTGGGGTTGATAGTCTATGGGTACAGGGCGATTACTATGTCTATCAATATACCGGAGACCCTACTAAAATGAGGGGTACCCAACGCAAAACCAAAGCCTGGCTACAAGAAGTACAAGATCGTGGCGCAGGTGAGATCGTAATGAACTGCATGCATGCTGATGGTACCCGCATGGGCTTTGACCAGGAGCAGATTCAAAAAACAACAGCGGCAATCAGTATACCTGTTATTGCATCAGGCGGTGCTGGAACTATTCGTGATTTTAGCGAATTGTTTGCGAACACCTCCGTTAGTGGTGCACTCGCAGCAAGTATTTTCCATGACCAAGTGATTCGTATAGATGAGGTCAAATTGCACTTGTTACAACAACAAATAGAGGTAAGAATATGATTCAATTGGACAGTAGTATTCTTAATTGGCATAAAATGGGTGGGCTTATTCCAGCCATTATCCAACATGCAGAAAATGGAAAAGTGCTGATGCTGGGTTATATGAATGAAGAAGCGCTCATCGCCACCGTTACCACAGGGCAACTTACTCTGTATAGCCGTAGCCGAAAACGCTTATGGCGCAAGGGGGAAACTTCGGGCAACACGATGACGGTATGCGACATGAGCCCAGACTGTGATCAAGATAGTATCCTGGTTACTGTAATCCCCAAAGGAACTACCTGCCATCTTGGCGATCCTAGCTGCTTCCAAAGCGCGTGCACGAGTACTCTGGCGTTCGTCGACGATTTAATGAATATTATTGCAGACAGAGCCCGGTTATCGCCAGAAACCAGCTATACAGCACAACTGCTGAATTCGGGCAACAAACGTTGTGCACAGAAAGTCGGTGAAGAAGCAGTGGAAACGGTTCTCGCAGCGATGGATAACGATTCAGAGGAACTGATTAATGAAGCGGCTGATTTGTTTTATCACCTCTTAGTCTTGCTTAAAGGAAATAATCTTAATTTTTATCATGTCATTACCCGTTTGCATGCAAGGAACAATAATTAAAAAACTCTTTCGAGTTATTTTTTCTTAATGCCTATCTTTGCTGTGGTATTACTATTGCGCACTTTTATATTCACTATGCTAAAAGTAAACTACCACAGCTTGATCCTTAAATGACCGCCAACAACACCGCTGTTAAGTAATTACCTTCAGGGAATGCAGCAAGCACTGGATGGCAACTCGCGGGTCCATAAATACCCAAAATCCGGACCTGCTTTCCAACTGCTTGCGCCTGGCTGCTGGCGAGTGCGGTAAATTCAGCAGTGGATAATGCCGAGGAGCAGTTACAGGTCATCAATAAAGAACCCGATTGCATATGCTTAAAGACCTCTCGATGCAAAAAGCGATAATAATTTTTCGCTTTTTGTATATGTTGTTGCGATGGCACAAGTTTAGGCGGATCTAAAACCACAATATCATATTCCCCTGCCTGAACTAAAAAATCGCGTGCATCCGCTTCAATAAATTGAATATCGGGCAGGTTATTTAAATGGGCATTTTGACTTCCCTGAATAATTGCCTGTGCGGAACTATCCACCGCAGTCACTTTACTTGCACCGGCCTTTGCCGCATGTAGAGCAAAACCACCAGTATAAGTGTAAAGATCCAACACTTTTTTACCCGAAGCGATAGCGGCTATGCGCTGATGATTTTCACGTTGGTCTAAAAATAAACCAGTTTTCTGTGATTGCCTAAAGCTAACTTGATAGGTTACTCCTGCTTCAAGTACGTTGATGTCATCAACAGCAGCAACCTGCTCCTCCGAACTATCCCAACCGTCCTGACGCAAAGGTTTTGCTTGTGGGCGCCATAAGATCTGATCTTGAGGAAAAAGCATCGCAAGTTCATGAGTAATGGTTTCACGATGTAATTCAACCCAATAAGCTGAACTTGCTACAACGAATACATGATGAAAGCGATCGATTGTTAAACCGGATAGCCCATCTCCTTCGCTATTAAAAAAACGATACGCGTTGGTGTGCTCATTTGGAAGTCCTATACATTCACGGACTAATTTGGCCTGGCGCAATCGTTCACGAATTAAAGTCGTGACCGAAGCCGCAGCCATAATGTTTTCCTCATTTGCGCGTGCTAATACACGGACTCGATATAGAGAATGCTCATTGTATACACCAATCCCTAGAGTCTCACCTGCTTCCGTACCAATGTGCACTAATTCACCATTTACAGGTTTACCGATAATTTTGGCAATGGCCTTGGGAAAAATCCAGGGGTGTCCTTTGATTATGGTGGCTTGTTTTGCTGCGTGGATTAAGACTTTCACTTTCATCTCTATTTCCCAAAGAACAAAAATCGGCTAATCTACACAAAGAACTACTACCCTGCAAGAGTAGATGCTCAAATAATCGCCTCGTGAGAGTTTTATAAAAAGAATAATCTGGATCGTTAATCAACATGCGACTTTTACCACCAAAATTTATCTTTCTTTTTGTCTTCCTATTATTAACACAGACAGCAAACGCCGATCCTTGGTTTACGGGACCCATTTTTGCTCCTGCAGGACATAACGTCCCTCGAGGCCATACTAATTTGGAAGTTTATGGGTTAGATGTATTTACTAATGGCCAATTTGATAACCACTGGCGAGCGCGTCGCATCCCCCAGTTCAAAAGCGTTGTTCTGAATCCACTATTGACCCACGGGTTCACTGATTGGCTCGATGTACAGTTATCGGTACCTTATTCTTTCAACAATACCCGTGGTGTGAGCTATAACCGGCTTACAGATATTGGCATTGGGGCAGGAATACAACTATTTGAACAAAGAAAATCAGAATGGATGCCTGATGTACGTTTTTTTATTCAGGAAACATTTCCTACGGGAAAATTCGACCAGTTAAATCCAGCTTTTTTGGGAACTGATGCCACCGGACTTGGAAGTTACCGCACCTTACTTTCACTTAATTTCCAGTATTTAAAACATTTCTATGGTGAGCACTATCTACGCACCCGATTAATGCTTTCTACTTTATTCTCCTCAACCGTTCATGTTGAAGGCTTGAACAGCTTTGGTGGTAGTGTGAATACCGCAGGGGATATTCGCCCAGGATCTGAGGAAAATATCGATTTGGCCTTCGAATACACCCTAACCCAAAACTGGGTAGCAGTATTAGAGGGGTATTACTCTGAGGGACAGTCGACAAGATTTAACGGTATTATCGATATTATTAACGATGGTTCGGTACGGGTTGGATATGATCGCTATGACGAAATTGCCTTGGCTCCAGCCCTAGAATATAACTTTACAAGTAATGTCGGTGTTATCGGGGGTATTTGGTTTCCAGTTGCCGGAAGAAATACATCCCAATTTATTACTTATGTTTTAGCCGTGAATGCTTTTTGGTAAGTTAGGACTTTAAAAGGATCATTTAATGGACAAAAAAGAATATCCGTCTTATCGCTTGATTTTAGGAGCCTTGGGTGTAGTTTTTGGTGACATCGGTACCAGCCCTCTCTATGCCCTTAAAGTTACAATGGATAATGTTGCAGTCACTCCTTCGCATATCCTTGGCGTATTATCATTAATATTTTGGTCTTTAGTTATAGTAATTTCTTTTAAATACGCTTTAGTGATTTTTCGCGCAGATAATAAAGGAGAGGGAGGTATCCTGGCACTCTTGGCGTTATTACGATTTAAAGAAACCAAATATCTTCCTGTGTTTTATCTGTTTGCGATGTTTGGAGCAGGACTGCTTTTGGGCGATGGGATGCTTACCCCCGCTATTTCGGTAATCAGTGCCGTTGAAGGGATAAGTACTCTCTCTAAATCATTCACACCATTTATACTACCCACAGCTGTGGTTATTTTAACTTTGCTCTTTTCACTACAATCCCGCGGCACACATCATTTAGGAACGCTTTTTGGACCACTTATTTTATTATGGTTCATTACTATCGCTCTACTAGGATTGTGGCAGATCATTCACACTCCCATGGTGCTAAAAGCACTTAACCCCTATTACGCGTTTATTTTTTTATCTGAACTTGGGTATAGGGGCTATCTACTGCTTGGGGGGATTTTCCTTGTCGTAACTGGCGGGGAAGCACTCTATGCAGATATAGGGCATTTTGGTAAACAACCTATTCGCATCAATTGGTTTTTCCTAGTTTTCCCTTGTCTAATATTAAATTACTTAGGTCAAGGCGCAAATTTACTTGTCCATCCTGAGGCAATTAGTAATCCTTGTTACATGATTAGCCCCGGTTGGTTTTCTGTGCCTTTAATTTTCTTAGCAACCGTCGCAACCATTATTGCATCGCAGGCAGTAATTTCAGCAACCTTTTCCTTGGCAAAGCAAGCGGTATTATTAGGATTATGTCCTCGTATTCCCATCATTCAAACTTCTCAAGAATACTCCGGACAAATTTATGTACCCCAAATAAATTTTATTTTGTTTATTGGTACATTAATTCTTTCATTTACCTTTAAAACCTCTGATAACCTCGCTCATGCTTATGGTATCGCTGTAAACACTTATATGCTTATGGTGGATATGATGGTTGCTTATGCAGCAATTAGTATTTGGCGCTGGCCCCTCACTAGAGTCCTTATTATCTTCAGTCTGTTTCTTGCGATTGATCTCGCTTTTCTTGGCTCAAATGCACATAAATTTTTAACAGGAGGATGGGTCCCTGTTGTCTTTGCTCTCATCCTTGCGACGATGATGTATACATGGAATTACGGTCTTGAATACTTGCGGAGTAACTATTATCTGAACAAAGAAGATGTTTCTAAAATATTAAAACAGTTACAATATAGCTGCCTAAATCAATTACCTGATCTAACTGCTATTTTTATTACTGATGTATACGATAAAAGTGGTGGCAGTTTCTTGCATTTTCTCAAATTATGTCGCGCCATTCCACAAAATGTTTTAATCGTGAACTATGAGATCGCAAATATACCTTACGTGGATAAGAAAGAACGTTTTGAAGTTGTACCACTAGGCGAACGAGTATTTAAGTTGACTATCTGTTATGGCTTTATGGATAATGTATCCATACCCCATGCGTTAGAAATTGCATCTAGACTTGATCTATTCCCTTTCAAACTGAATATTGACCGCGCCACTTATATGGTAGAAATCCCCAATATAATGGCCTCAAAAAAGAAAAAGTCATTAAGATTTTATTGGCAAGAGCGCCTTTTTGCTTTTCTAGTGCGCAACTATTCTGCCAATCTGAACATTGAATTTTATGAATTACCCTATAACCGAACAATGGCAATAGGCACGTATTATATATTGTAATGAGTAGGAGTTTTTTTAATGTGGTTTAATAATGTACTTATCTATCAACTGACTCGTGATGATCAATCTGAGCTTGCGCCAGCACTAACCGAAAATGTGCTCAAACCCTGCCCGCCTCATGCACGTTTTATCTATGGATGGAGCCCCGTTTACAGCGAGGAATTATTGCAGGAGGTTGCTGGAAGTATCTTAATTTGTATGGGCAAAGAAGAACGACTGTTGCCTCGAGGTGTTATTAATAAAATGCTCGCAGAACGGATTCAGAATCTCGAAATGCAACAAGGACGCCAGGTAAAGCGGGCTGAAAAAGCGCAAATGGCGGAAGATATTGAATTTGAGTTATTGCCCAAATCTTTCTGTGTCCAAAAGAAATTATTTGCCATTCTTGATGATTCAAGCAAGCGTATTCTTATAAATGCCTCCAGTGCCAATCAAGCAGCACAGTTAACCTCTCTTTTGCGTAAATCCGTACCTGGATTATCGATTGAACCCTTAATGATTGAGGATAACTTAGCACTACGCTTTGCACAATGGATACAAAACCCAAGTATGCTACCGGAGCAGTTTGCTTTGGCCTCAGATTGCGTCTTGTTTTCTTTAGATAATGATAAAAAAAGGATTCATTGCAAAGGATACGAACTACCAGCGGAGGAGATTCTTACTCTTCTTGACCAAGGTATGGTTACAGCAGAGATTTCACTTATCTGGCGGGAGCGCATTCAATTTACACTCACACATGATTTTACTTTTAAAAAGTTAAAATCTTTAGATTATCTGATTGATGAGTTTAATGAACTGAAAGAACTGGAAGAGGATATAGAACAACGTGATGCAGCATTAACCCTACTCACTGGAGAGTTACGTGAGCTGGTTAATGATTTGCTCAGTACACTTAAAACCCGCACACCCGAATTACTCGAAGCGACTGTTTAAATTGTTGGAGCAAGATCATTGCTCCAACAATTTCTTTAAAATCCGGAACTACGCAATGAAACTTTGGCAACATTAGGGGTATGATAAGTTGCCTGATACACTCGTTGCACCTCTGCCGCCGCTTGAGAAAACCCTAGAGCCTGGTTCGATTCATACATAATTGCAAGTGCTTGCTGCATTTGCGGAGCTTGGGGATAGTTTTTCACAAGATAACTCGCTCGCTCGATTGCAGCCACGTACATCTTACGTTTGTAATAATATCGTGCAACGTTTAATTCGTGCTTGGCGAACATATTACGCAAATAGATCATGCGTTGTAACGCATTAGCGCGATATTTACTTTCGGGGAATTTCTGAATTAAAACAGCAAAATCAGAATAAGCTTGAGTCTGCGTTCCGGGATCGCGCCAGGATTCGTCCATAGGGAAGAATTTAGCAAATACACCGCGAGTCTGCTGAAAGTTCGATAATCCACGCATATAATAAGCATAATCAACATGCTTCGCACGCGGATAAAGATGAATAAAGCGCTCAGCCGTTGCCGCAGCTGATGGATAATCCTCATTCATATAATACGCATAAATTAAATCCATCTGTGAACTTTCTGTATAGTCACTAAAAGGATACATCGTCTCCATTGCTTCTAAACGCTTGATCGCACTCGCATATTCCCCTTTTTTCAAAGCTTTTTGCGATTCCGTGTTTAACTGCTCGGCGCTCATCCCTTTAAACGGATTTTTATCCTCATCATCCTTATTCCAAAAAGTTTTACACGAGCAAAGTGTAAACATAAGAATCATCAGGAAGAGTACTTGAATTCGCTTCATAAAATACACCTATAAACTGATTTCGACTGCCAAAGCCCTGTGCTACAGTCTACGTTTCTGCATTATACCTAGGTGGCCTAAATTTGCGAATATAATTACATGCATTAATGTAATCGATTTATAAATAAAAAAATATTTGCAATAATTCTTACATTAGGCTAGTATTCTCCCCTGTCGGAGAGATGGCAGAGCGGTCGAATGCGGCGGTCTTGAAAACCGTTGAAGGGCAACCTTCCCTGGGTTCGAATCCCAGTCTCTCCGCCAAGTACATCATCTAACCTCTTGTTAAATCTATATATTAAATTATATTATAAAAAAAGTTACGCGCTCAATTATCCCCGTGAAAATATCTTATTAAAGTAACTCAATATGCGCCTCTCAAAAGAGCTTCTAAAAAGATTTTATTAATCAAAATCTGTAGTTAGATTCATATTTTGGTTATGTTCATAAGCTCTAGCAATCTGAGGCCTAACTACTCGATTTAGAGATAAATCAGGTAATTTATCTTTTTCAAAAAACTCTATTTCTGATGTCTCGATACTAGCTTTCTTTTCACCTCCAACTAATTCACAGATAAAAAATATTTTATAGATCTTAACTGAACATCAATACCTAATTTTGACACGCTGATATCCAGGATTAATTTAGGGTGTAATTGGAGCGAATATTCTGTTCGATAAGCTTCTTCATTCTAATGTATTAAACATGGTCTTAATGTGCATTTTATGTTACAATCAGTTTTTTAAATTTTCAAGAACCTACCTCATGCCAATTCCAGCATTTGACGAAATCGTAGACTATGTAAACTACCATTATTATTCAAAACCAATGACGGTAGTTAACATAAAACGCCTGCAAATTCCCTTTCCGCATCCCCTTCGGGATTTGAAAACCCCAGATGGCGCTCGATTTTCAGTGAGAGCTTCACATGGTCTTCTACATGCTCTGTCCGCTGCCAATCTAATCGATAAAATTGATGAATATTATACTAAGTATGTTCCAGATTATGCGGAGTTTATGAATGAGTCCGTTAGATATTTTGGCATTGAACGAGAGAAGCTCATTCAGTTGATTAAAATTGCTGCTCTATTTCATGATGCAGGACGGCAAGGAGATGGAATGGATTTATGGGACCCTGTAAGTGGTCTCGCGTGTAAAAATTATTTAATAGAGCGATGTGATATTGCTGAACACGTAGCAATAATAATAGCCGATACTATTGTGTATAAAGATGATAAAGACATGTACGTTAATAAACACTCATCGAGGCATCCTTTAATTGATTTTTTTAGACAATTAGTCAATATGGCTGATACATTAGAAGTTATTCGCACCCGGCATATTTTTAAACCCGAATATCTGCCTCTTGTAGCATATGTAACACCACAGCAAATGGTTGAAGAAATTATCCCCGGATTGATCATTCCACATCGCGAGCATATTGTGAAACAAGGCCGATTTTCAAAGAAAGGTCTGATTTCCTATGAGTCGAACGGGTTTAAGTATGAGGACACTAATTTTAAATCAAAACCTGGCAAAAATTTTGATGCCATGGCCATTGCCTATAAAGAAACTGTTGTGGAGCATCATTTATCCATTTTAAATATTAATGAAAATAATCTCGATGAGCTTTTTAAAAAAGCTCTTAGAGGAATAGATACCTATAAGAATGAAAATAGAATTGGAATTAAGTTTTTTCATGGTGGATTTTTTGCTCCGAGATACCATGGCAAAACAGGATATAACAGAGCAGAATATTATGAAGGAATTTTAAATTCTCCAGAAATCGTACAAGGAGATAAGTTAAAAGCTTTATATGCTCTTTTAGCTAGTCATGATGGAGCAACTTTACAGGAAGAAGTGTTAAGAAGTTTCAACCAAACCAATCTTTCTTTGGTTAAATTACAAATTGCAGAGTTATTAAAAAAATCTTATTCCGCACCAAACCTTAATAATGAGCTTAAAGAGCATGTGTTCATTGCAAATGGTGTTAAAGTAATGATTTAGGTTGGTCAGCTCTCGTATAACGACTACTTCAAATACGGGTTTGATGCAATAGAGCAGTTGCCCATATAAACTGGGTAGCCTGGATTAGCGTAGTTTAAAATAGGGAGCACCCTCCATAATTACCATCACAATCCCAACTAAATTGTATTAGGTACAGTGTAATCTGACATATTACTAAAAAAAGAGCGTTTCCAGTTTTGAGAAGTGCGGACTTAAAAATAATAAAACATAAAGTTGGCTTAATTAATTTGCCACAAGAGCTAGGGAACCGCGCATTGAAATCGAGGACCGTGGCGCTCGGCCAAGAGCCAAAATAGGAATGAATAGATGATATTTAAGCACTTTACTCTTTTTCTAATCTGTTTTAGTGCCCTAAGTTTTGCCACGACTACTGAGTTGCACCCTAACGAGCAGTCCCGGGTGCCAAATAAAAATCCGTTGATTATCACTCAAGAAGCAATACTTTATGATAAAGCCAGAAATCGGCTAATCCCGATATGGTGTACAAAAACAGAAAAGCACCGCTTTCAGTTCGCTCGGGCGCGATCAAAATACCTGTCGTTCTTATCAATCACGGATATTCAGTTAAAAATACCGAGTACTCTTTTTTAGCCAAGGCACTGGCAGCACAAGGCTATTTTGTAGTGAGTATCCAACACGATCTTAAAACGGATACACCCTTACCTGTAACCGGTAATCTCTTCGTTCAACGCAAACCCTTATGGGCACGCGGGGTCGCGAACATTCTTTTCGTGATGAAATCACTTCCTAAAATGTCACCTCATTTGGATTTAACTAAAATGACCTTAATTGGGCATTCTCATAGTGGCGATATTGTCCTATTATTTTTACAAAAGCATCCCCATTGGGTCAAACAAGCCATTTCGCTGGATAGTCTGCGTACGCCATTCCCCCGAACAGGAAGCATTCCGATACTCTCTCTGCGGGCCAAAGATACGCAAGCAGACAAAGGAGTTTTACCTCCTGTAAAAATTCATAAAAACCTGAATACTTCCATTATTCTTCTTAATGCGCAACACATTGACCTTTGTGATCGGGGCTCGCTCAACGTTCGTGAAGAGATAAATCGGTATATTTTAAATTTTTTACAGGCAACAAAATGAAGATGCCCTGAAGGTAATCCTACTAAGAGGTGGATCAGTTTTCAGTTGGCAGCAACAGGATATCCAACATATATCATGGATCGATTGAATAAAAGCGAACTGATATCAGATTTTAAGGATACTTACGCACCTCATCCGAGTACAACAGGGAGATCTCTCGCAAAGGCTCGAGATGACGTCGGGGGGCTCAGTCGGGGAGGTTCATTCCGATGATGTAATGCAGTAAATCAAAAGATTAAGGAACTTTCCCCACAGCCCGTTATCCAGAACGAAGCGATGACGTCCGAGGCTCGCTCGGGAGGTTCATTCCGAAGATATAATGCAGTAAATCAAAGAATTGAGCAGGAAATTTCCCCAACAGCCCGTCATCCAGAGCGAAGCGAAGGATCTCACGCATAGAGCACGAATCGATTGCATAAAAGCGCACTGTTCTGGGATCTTAAGCATATTAAGCACCTCATCCGAGTATAAGGAGATCTCTCGCCTTGGCTCGAGATGACGTATGGGGGCTCAGTCAGGAGATTCATTCCGAAAATGTAGGCAGTGAATCAAAGGATTCAGTAAATTTCCCCCTCAGCCCGTCATCTAGAGCGAAGCGAAGGGTCTCCTGCAAGGCTCATTTACACACCAAGTCATTTCAAGCTTGAGTGAAGGATTTGAGAATTCTCTACGCCCCTTTTGGGGAGGACACCTTGAAATCATGTCCTTCCCTGCTCCCTTGACGCATCCTGTACACTTCATCGAATCAAAAGAGCAAACTTCATCGCGAGATTGTGCAAGGGATCTCTGCGGATTCCTATACAGTCACTTCTTGAAATTACATTGTTAGTAATTAACAGTTCACATCCTGATTTAATCTAACAATTGAAACAACAATTTAGACCTACATAGATTATTTAGGGATATTATCAAATTGAATTTTAATCAATTTCAAAATTTCATCCAACATTTCCTGCATTGCTTCAGTATTCTCTGCAGTTTGCTTGTAAATTACATTTACTAGAAAAGAAGATAATGCGTTAGAAACCATTTTTTGATTGCGAAAATGAGGCTGTAATTTTTCCATACTTTGAACCAAAGATGAAAATAAATTTGAGCCGATAAAATTCATGGCTTGAGAGTATTCTTCAACTGTCGGTGCTGATTCAGTATTTACATTCATATTTTTTCCTACAGTTTACATTCAATCTGTGAGTATAAAGAAATACTCCAGAGATTAAAATAGACAGCTCGATATTAAAATAAGCAACCTACCCATAACAATAATGATTAGAAATATAGCATATGTATATTCCAATTCCTTAATCAATCTCAGAATTTAATGAATTATTGGATAAGAGCAGTATTTTTAAAAAAAGCTTGTAATAAAAAAATTTAGACCGCCATTGCTAGTGACGGTCTAACCTACTCAATTACGAGTTACTGTTGCCTGATTTATAAGACTTTTAACGTATAAATCATAATCCATAGTTCCATAGCTTGCTTCAATCTGTTGCTCAAGGCTATTTTTTTGCTCTTCATCCAAGCTATCCATTTGACCGTCGTGGATAGCAGTCAAAGCAACTACGGTGTAATCACCATTAGGTAGCATAATCCCATCACGAGCATGTACTCGGGGTAGGCTGAAAGCAAGTTCATTAATCGCTGCATCAACTTTATCACTATCTCTTGCCGCGCTTTCGATAATATTCCACTTTAATTCTGGGCTATTGAATCCCATATTGGTTGAATTGTTATCTTTAATCTTATCTCCTAATTCTTTTGCTCGTTGCTCTGCATATTGCTTTTCCAGTAAAGACTGAATCTTTGTTTCAACAGCGGTTAATGGCAGTTGCTTTTGTTCAGTATGGTCTTTTAAACGCACGACAATAACCGAATCGTTATCTAATTGGATAGGTTCGCTATTATTACCTAACTGCAGAACATCATGGCTATAAGCGGCATTAATAACCTGTGAATTTTTAGTGATCTCATGAACACCACCAGATCTTGGAAATAAATCGGTTTGCTTAATCGTAAGCTTTAACGCATCTGCTACTGGACTTAACGAATCAGGGGATTGATAGCTAAGATCAGATAATTGTTCCATAGCCTGTGAGAAGCGAGTTTGTGCTGTCTCATTAGCAAGTTGCTCTTTTATCGTAGACTCTACTTTGGCAAAAGATTGGGTAGTAACAGGCTTATAATCAATCAGTTTAAATATCTCATATCCATGAGGAGTTCTTATAGGTGGGGTAATTTGCCCGGGTTTCGTAATCTGAGACAAATATTTATTATATTCATTTTGTCCAGCGGTTATCCAAGGTAACTCGCCTTCTTCAGCAATTGATAACTTATCATCTGATTTTTTTACCATCTCTGTAAATTGCTCTGGATTTTTTTGTAATGAGGAGTAAGCTTCCTCTGCAATTTTCTGTATTTTATCTTGTTCCTCTTCTGAAGCATTTTCAGGAACTGTGAAAAGTATATGTGAAACTTTCCACTGAGCTGGCGTTAAATAATTGCTTGTATTTTCATCATAAAAACGCTTTGCCTCTTCCGAAGTAATTGAAATATTTTTCTTTACTTCATTCATTGATAATAAAACATACTCAAGGCTGACTTTTTCTGGATCCATGAAATCTCTTTTATGCTGTTCGTAATAATTTTTTATTTGTTCATCGGTAATATGAGCATCTTTAACGAACTGAGCAACAGGGATTGTTAAATACTTATAGTCTCGAGTCTGCATGTATAGTTTTACAAATCGTTCAATTTCATCTTGAAAAGCAAAAGATGTACCACTAAAAGCAAAACGTTGTTGATTAAGTAGCATTCCTTGTTTGACTTCGTTTTGGAAACTGGATTGGGTAAATAATGCAGCACTCAAAGCTTGCTGATACTTAGTTGCTGAAAAATGGCCGTCTTCTTGGAATTGTGGAATACTTAATATTGCTGCATTAGCCTGATTGCTGCTAACACTAAATCCATTTTTAACCGCTGCTTGAACAAGTAACTCATGAGTTACCATCTGATCTAAAACTTGATTTTGCAATGATTTTTCATCCTCAGCAGTCATTTGTCCCGTATCCTGAACACCCCGTGCCCGACGGTAATTCGTTTCAAAAGCTTGCTGTGTGATTGGCTCTCCATTTACCGTAGCTTTTGCATTGTTTACTTGATGCGATTGCATGTAGTAATCGACACCAAATAAAGTAAACGTTATACCAATCAAAATAACGACTAACCACGCAACCAACCCTTGAATGCGCTCATTTAACTTCTGCAACATAACCCGTAATCCATATTATCAAGAAAAATATTATGAGACCGATTGTAACCTAATCCAATAAAAATCCAAGTAAAAAGAATAAAGGGCGTGAGGGCGTTTTTAAATTACACTTGACCTGGATTAAATTGTTGTAGCTCTACACCAATTAGGGAGCCAATTTAATCAAAATAGCCACAATCCTCTTGCACATTAGAGACATAATACCAGTACCGGGAGATACGGAGCTAAGGCTCGAGAGGACGTCAAACAAGGCTCCTTACCGAAATGAATAATGGGATTAGAGTAGGGTTTTATCGAAGGATGAAATTGATTCAACGTCGTGCTTATGGATTTAGAAATTTTGAAAATTATAGGTTAAGAGTTAAAGTTTTGTGTTCTTGATTAGTGCCCCCGGATTTGCGGAAGAGCCGATTATTTCTGCCCCCTTAAATGAAAAAGAGCGGATTATTTCCCGAAGTAATTGGCGGAGTGGACGGGGCTCGAACCCGCGACCCCCGGCGTGACAGGCCGGTATTCTGACCAACTGAACTACCACTCCAATATGGTGGGTGCTGTAGGGATCGAACCTACGACCCTCGCCTTGTAAGGGCGATGCTCTCCCAGCTGAGCTAAGCACCCAAAAACTTAAGCTTCTTGTACTGCTTCTTTCAGGTTTTTACCTGCTTTAAACTTAGCAACTCGTGATGCTTTGATCTGGATAATTTTACCAGTCTGTGGGTTTCTGCCTGTACGTGCAGAACGGTTACCAGTTGAGAATGAACCAAAGCCAGGTATTACCACCTGATCGCCATTCTTTAAAGCGTCGGTAATTGTGCTTGTAAAAGTCTCAAGAACCCTACTTGCATCAGCTTTAGTTAAACCAGAACCACTTGCTATAGCATCAACTAATTCGCTTTTATTCATTGCTTCCCCTATACAGTTAATCTTCCATACTTCAAGTTAATCGAAATAAACTTATCTAATTAACCAGTCAAGTAGCTACATCCTTGCAATGCCCGCCAGTGGCGGACTACGGAGAGAAATATACCGTTAATTAATGGGTATGTAAATCATTATTTTTAATTTTTTTTGATTTTTTACCCGCTAAAGCGGCAGTCTGTACATTTTCAGCACCATCAACCCAAGGAGCTGATTCTAAAGCCAGTTCCAAAACCTGATCTATTGTTTTTACTGGGTGTACACTGAGCTTACGAAGTATATTATCTGGAATTTCTTCCAAGTCTTTTACGTTTTCCTCAGGAATGATTACATGTTTGATTCCACCGCGATGAGCCGCGAGCAATTTTTCTTTTAAGCCGCCAATGGGAAGCACCTGTCCACGAAGCGTTATCTCTCCAGTCATTGCAACATCAGCTTTAACAGGAATTTGCGTCACTACTGAGACAAGAACTGTACACATACCAATTCCAGCGCTTGGTCCATCTTTGGGTGTAGCGCCCTCAGGCACGTGAACGTGGAAATCGTTTTTGTCGTAAAAATCATCCGCTAAACCTAATTTTTTGGCACGACTTCTAACGACCGTCATCGCCGCATGAATTGATTCTTGCATGACCTCACCTAGTTGGCCGGTGTGTGTGACCTTTCCTTTTCCAGGAATCATCGAAGCTTCAATAGTCAGCAACTCTCCTCCCACACTTGTCCATGCTAAACCTGTAACCTGACCAATTTGATTGAATTGCTCAGCCAGTCCATAGCGAAACTTCTTAACCCCTAAATATTTTTCAATATTATTAAGTGTGATACTGATTTTTTTATTTTTTTGATTAGTAAGGATTTCTTTAACCACTTTACGGCAAATACTGGCGATATCACGCTCCAAATTCCGTACCCCTGCTTCACGCGTAAAGTGGCGAATGATATCTCTCACCGCACTTTCACTGAAATTAATTTCTTCCGCAGTTAATCCATTTAAACGAATCTGCTTCGGTACCAAATATTGTTCTGCAATGCCAACTTTTTCATCTTCTGTATATCCTGCCAAGCGAATAATTTCCATTCGGTCAAGCAGTGGCGCCGGAATCTCTAAGGAGTTCGCCGTGGCAATAAACATAACATCACTTAAATCATAATCGACTTCCAGATAATGATCGCTAAATGTATGATTTTGCTCGGGATCTAAAACTTCTAAAAGAGCTGCAGCCGGATCGCCTCTAAAATCCATAGCCATTTTATCCACCTCATCCAACATAATGAGCGGATTTTTAACTCCTGCTTTACATAATTTCTGAATAATTTTTCCTGGCATGGAACCGATATAAGTTCGCCGATGCCCACGAATCTCTGCTTCATCACGTACACCGCCAAGCGCAATACGAATAAAGGTACGACCTGTGGCATTAGCAATCGATTGGCCTAGTGAAGTTTTACCTACCCCTGGAGGACCGACGAGACATAAAATTGGACCTTTTAATCTTTTTACACGTTGTTGAACTGCTAAATATTCTATAATTCTCTCTTTAACCCGCTCCAGACCATGATGCTCTTTATCAAGTAAATCTTCTGCTTTTTTGAGATCAAACTGAATTTTACTGCGTTTTTTCCAGGGTACATTAAGCATCCAATCGAGATAATTTCTAATGACTGTTGCTTCAGCTGACATAGGAGACATCATCTTTAGCTTGTGTAATTCAGCCATAGCTTTTTCTTTTGCCTCTTTTGGCATCCCGGCTTTATTGATTGAATTTTCAAGTTGCTCTAATTCATTACCTTCTTCGCCAAGTTCTCCTAACTCTTTTTGAATCGCTTTCATTTGCTCATTCAAATAGTATTCACGTTGACTTTTTTCCATTTGTCTTTTAACACGGCCACGTACTCTTTTCTCGACATGTAAAAGATCAATTTCTGTTTCAATAGCGGACATGAGTCGTTCTAATCGCGTGCCGACATCAAGGGTATCCAAAAGTTCTTGTTTATCATCTACTTTGAGTGTTAAATGTGCAGCTATTGTATCGGCTAAGCGTCCAGGTTCTTCTATACCCGCAAGTGGCGACAGTACTTCGGGAGGAATCTTTTTATTTAGTTTTATGTATTGTTCAAATTGTGACATCAAAGAACGCATTAGTATGCCAACTTCTGGTTCTTCAACCGCATTATTAACTTCTTCTAAGATTTCTAATGAAGATTCGAGATAACCTTTATCTTGAAAATATTCATTTGCACGCGCGCGCTTCTCACCTTCTACGAGTACTTTAACCGTACCATCAGGTAATTTTAGTAACTGCAATACTGTTGAAAGAGTTCCGGTCTGATAAATATCCGTGGGTAAAGGATCATCATTTGAAGATTTTTTCTGCGCAACAAGAAAGATCTGCTTACTGTCAACCATTGCGGCTTCTAATGCTTTAATTGATTTTCCGCGACCAACAAAAAGAGGAATGACCATATGTGGGTACACCACCACATCTCGCAATGGCAATACAGGAATTAGCGTCCTGTTGTTGGTTTCATCTTGCATCACTATATTTTCAATAGACATAATGTACCCTTAATTTAAAAAGCTATAGTTATCATTCTACTACATTTTTTATATTTTCACTGTGAATATATTTAATTCGATAAAGGTAAATATCGCTAATATTTACAGTAAAGTCGACAACTTATGAGAAGGGATTGGTATGATTAAAACTGCCCCTCCAGTTTAGCAATAAACAAACAAGGGGCAAGAATATGAACTTGAACGACCGATTACTCTTGACCACCTGCTACGCTTTTAGCTTCTTCATGTTCGTAAATTAATATAGGTTTCGATTTATTATTGACTACATTTTCATCAATAACCACTTTATTAATTCCCTCCGAAGAAGGTAACTCATACATGGTGTCTAAAAGAATATTTTCAAGTATAGCACGTAAGCCACGTGCACCCATTTTGCGTTCTAGCGCTTTTTTTGCAATTGCAACGAGCGCTTCGCTTCTAAACTCCAACTCAACCTGTTCCATTTTAAATAAAGATTGAAATTGTTTGGTTAAAGCATTTTTAGGGTTGGTTAGAATATCTATTAATGCAGTTTCATCAAGCTCGTGAAGCGTTGTAACTACAGGTAAGCGTCCAACAAACTCAGGAATGAGACCGTATTTGATTAAATCATCTGATTCTAGTTCGTTTAGAACTTTACCAATTGCTTCTTTCGCATCTTTTTTGTTTTTGAGTTGTGCTGAGAAGCCTATTCCAGATTTTTCACTACGTTCACGTATCACTTTATCCAATCCGGCAAAAGCACCGCCGCAAATAAACAGTATATTGGAGGTATCTACCTGGAGAAATTCTTGTTGAGGATGCTTACGACCACCTTGAGGTGGAACTGAGGCAATAGTTCCTTCAATAAGCTTTAATAGTGCCTGTTGCACACCTTCCCCAGAGACATCACGTGTAATCGAAGGATTATCCGATTTTCGGGAAATCTTATCGATTTCATCAATATAAACAATGCCTTGTTGAGCTTTATCAACATCATAGTCGCATTTTTGCAGAAGCTTTTGGATAATATTTTCGACATCTTCACCCACGTAACCTGCTTCAGTGAGCGTGGTCGCATCGGCCATTGCAAAGGGTACATTCAATATTCGAGCCAAAGTTTGTGCGAGTAATGTTTTACCGCTTCCTGTAGGGCCAATGAGGAGAATATTACTTTTTCCTAATTCTACTCCATCCTCATTTTTGTGCTGTAATCGCTTATAGTGATTATATACCGCAACGGATAGCACTTTTTTGGCATGTTCCTGTCCGATGACGTATTCATCAAGAAATTTGGAAATTTCTTTGGGTGCGGGCAAATGAACTTCTGTATCCTCATGTGCTTCCTGAGTTTCCTCACGAATAATGTCATTACAAAGCTCAACGCATTCATCACATACGAATACGGAAGGACCAG